>JAABUW010000055.1_pt1 | contig 226236 bp, 440 predicted proteins | sample 5560081 | NCBI WGS metagenome assembly JAABUW01 (sample SAMN10711882, study PRJNA513363) | rock metagenome | isolation source: Antarctica rocks | place: Antarctica: Victoria Land, Knobhead sud
AATGGGAGCCAAAACAACGCATTGTCAGTGCTCGCATTTGTGCACGCATGTGCGTCTCACCTTCTGCGAGAAATTCTCGTCCGTGCAGGTCAGGCCGGACAGGAAGTACAGCACCTGCACGATGGCACAGCACAAAGCGCTTGATTAGCATATGCCAGATGCCAGTGGGTGGTGGCCGCACTCACAGATGTTTCGTGAGAAACCTTGCCGTGCGTGCAGGTGACATCAATGTTGCCCCTGCATGCACAAAGCTATCAACTACACAGCCAGTGTGCGGCAAAGGCACACCGGGACCTGGCCCTTCTCTGCCGCGGGCGGGAAGTACACGAAGAACTTCATGTCGCATCCGCACTCCTTTGACGCATGCTGGAACCGCTTGTTCCAGCCTCCGAAAAGCTGTGAAGCAGAAAATGACTGGGAGTCATGAACGGTGTTGCAAACACGGTCCAGAGTTCGATGTTATCAGGTGCAGAATGGTCGTCCACAGATCCATAGAACTCGCTGTGATAACGTTACAGGATACCAAACACTGATCTGTGGTGCTTCAACTTCCTGCACACGGCAGATCGCTTGCCGTGAAGGTGGTGCACCCGCAGGGCAGCCAGGACATTCACCTTGTTTGCCTGCAGCTCCTTCGCCATATCTGCTGGTTTCAAAATTTAGTATATGCGATGATGAAGAGTGCAAACTTGACAACAGCGTCTCTGGCAGTAAGGAAGTTTGGTGCACCTATTCTGGCGTCACTTGCTGATGTCGTAATGTTCACCAGCGGTACCTGTGACTGCTGAAGACGTTGGAACTTTATGGCCGACAAGTTCAGCCTCCCATGCATCTGGCATCATTGCCAACAGAACCTCACCTCGCTTGCCATGCAGCCGCAGGACAACGGAGAGGGCGTTCTCCTGCCCGCCATGCTCGTGTCTGTCCTGCCCACCGTACTCGTGTCTGCTCATGCTGCCGGCGGCGCTGGCGACATGTGTGACTTTGTCGATGCGCCGCCTGGATAAGTACCTGTCGCTTACTCAAGTCTTGGCGGATTCGACAGTGCTCGACCAAATAGTCTTCTTCAATTCGAAATTACTCCCACGTGTCGATGCCAGAACCCACAACTACCCACGGAAGCGACCCGCCAATCTTGCACGATCTCTACACGTGGCATTGCTCCGAGTCGTGCCTTCATCATAGGGCGCCATTGCACTGCTCGGGAGTGCGCGGTGTCTTTCGCTTCAAAGGGCTGCGAGGCACGAAAGGATCTGCGTCAAAGCCACTGCAGATGCAATCGAGAACCAGCAGGCACGCACCAGCCTCTGGAGGCTCTTCTGCAGCAGAACCGATCACTGGAAGTAGCCTTGTTGGCACTGATAGTCAACAGCAGCTGCAGCTGCAGCGTCAGGCTCTCAACATGCTTCTCGCGCCGCGCACCTGAGGGCTGCGCCGCTGAAATAGCTGCTGAGGCGGCCGGAGGCGGCGAGGCACAAGCCTAGGAAGGGTGGGCTAGGCTTGCGAGGCCGTGACTTGAACTCCGGGTGGAACTGCGTGCCCACGAAGAAGGGGTGGCTCGCCAGCTCCACAATTTCCATGCGCTCGCCCTGTGTAACGAACACCACCAGAAAGTCGAGCTCAGCGGCCTGCGATGATGCATTGAGAGAGCAAGGATTTGGCTGGCTTCATCTGTATGCAGGCAGCAGTGCCTGCGGCGAGCTGTAGCTATCAAATGCTGAGATGGCACCGCAATGGCCGCCACCATAGAACTTTTCTGCAGCCATATGCACGCGGTGCGGATACCAAGTCGCGGCAAGGTGTCGTTCCGAAACCCTTTGCTGATAAAAAATGGCAGTGCTTGGCGCACCGTCTCGTCCTTGCCGACGAAGCGCAGGCCGTGCGCCTCCAGCTGCGGCACCATCTCCGGGTTGACCTCGTAGCGGTGCCGGTGCCGCTCGTCGATAAACTGGTCCCGCTGCAGGCATCGGCACGCGCATCTCGAGTCAGTTTGCAACTTGCGTCACTTCAAAAGGCATGGGGCTCCACGATAAGCATGAATGGGTCGTGAAAGGTGGTGCCTGCTGGACAGCATTCAAGCTTGCTTGCACAGCACAGAGCATGACATGCAGCAATCCAGAGAGTAAAGTTGCCCTGTGATGAAGCGCACCTGGTAGAGCTTCGCTGTAATGCAGTCGACGGTCTGCAGCAGGGTGCGACGGGAGCCGAGGCGCATGGTGCCGCCCATGTGCGTGCGGCTGCCCTCCGGCATGAACACCACCGCCGGGTGCGGCGTCGCCTGCGCAGCACATCAGTTTCCGTACGAGTACATCAATACCTTGCTGTTTTGTCATTCTGAATTGTCATGTGCGCACAGTCCCTGAAGCATCAAGTAAACCCTTGCTGCTGCGCACAGGCCAGCGCTGCAACTTCCGCTGCCAGTAACACTGACCACCTGGGCCAGACATCACTTCAAGTTCGTTCATTCCAAGGTAGTCAGCCTACTCGTCACGCCACAAGCAAATTCGAAGAATCTGACCCACTGACTCGGCAGTCGGTGGAGTTTGCATCTGCGAGGCCCAGCTGGAATGTCATTCCAGTTGCTTACTGTCTTCCGGGTTCTGGCTGTCCAAAACGGATCCAGAGTACCCACCGACTCAAACTCGGTGGAGTTGGCGTCCGCGAGGCCCAGCTCGGACCGTGCAAACTCCACGACGGCGAGCTGCATGCCCAGGCAGATGCCCAGGTACGGCACCTTCTCCGTGCGCGCATAGTGCGCCGCCGCGATCTTTCCCTCCACCCCCCGGCTGCCAAAGCCGCCTGCGCTCACAGGACAGAGGCTATGGATTGCATGCCGCAAGCTTCCCCGTGCTTGCATTGTGCACCGCCGCGATCTTGCCATTGTCTCCCCGGCTGTCAAAGCCGCCTGCGCTCGCGGTAGGCGTCCCACGTGGACATCCAGATTAAATGGAAACGCCAAGCCTGGCAATGTTCCCCTCCTGGGCTCTAAACGGGGCAGCGCCAGACTGCAGACATGAGAGTCAGGCAACAAACTGGCATGGGAACAGAAGGCACTCGGTGGAAGCGCACCGGGCACGAGGACGCCGGCCGCCCCGCTCAGCTTGGCCCAGGCGGCGGCGTGCGCCGCGGGGTCCGCCGTTTTTGTGCCCTCCTCCAGCTGGCTGGCGTCCACCCATTCGATCTGCAGCTTGCGGGACACCGCCAGGCACGCATGCTGCAGCGCCTTGATGACGCTGAGGTATGCGTCCGACAGCCCCGTGTACTTGCCCACCATCGCGATCTTCAGCACCTGTGGGGCGCGACAGGTGCAAAACAGAGTTGAGACGGCAGGCTCAAGTGGGAACGACACTTTCCGTAGCTGAATGCAGTTGCCCAAACCTGCACCCTGCCATGATTTCCGAACGTGCGGTGGCAGCTGCAGCTGAAGCATGCGGCAGCTAAGACATACTGCTTCACCAGAAGCAGACGAGGAACAGCCAATGTTTCACGAGTGGTCGAGTGGCAAGCCATAGCACAGCAGCTGCAGCACGGCAGAGCACGGCTGGCACCTCTGTGAGACCGTCCCATCGGTTGGCGAGGTTGGTCTTCCATTCCGTCAGGTTGAGCGGCCCGGCGTTGGTCATGTGCAGGTGCTCGCAGATGGTCTCGTGCGCCCGCTGGTCCGCCATCACCAGCGGCACCTGTGCCCCAGCATCAAGCATGCTAAATGCTAGGTGTTCACATCGCATCAAGATGTTTTGCAACGCAAAGCTTTGGTTGCGCAGGCCATGGAGGCTGTGCGGCTTGAGCACCATGCAGGCGAGGCACTTGCAGGGAGCATTGGGACAGGAGGGGCTGGTGGCGCCACCCCGCACCTGCCAGATGTTGGACACGTCGTGCAGCGTGAGCACATTGTGCGGCGGCACCTGGCAAAACAGCGCCTGCACAGAGAAAGACAAGAAGTTGACAGCATTGATGACATCTACATGCGCTCGCAACGATCGACAGAGCCAGAGTCAGGAACAGCTGCAGGATCAGCTGCCTGCTTACGGCATTTGCTATTGGCATCCAGAGGACTGATCGGCAAGGAATGGTGCCTGAGGAACTGCGCCAGCAGAGAGAAAGGCTGTGTGTGGCCATGCAGGTCCCAGGAGCATGGCTGCTGGTCTTGCGCTGTTGCCTGGCAACAGCGGCTACTCACCAGCTTCTCGCGCACGGCGGGTTCGATGGGGTCTGTGCTGCGGCAGGCCAGCAGCGTGGGGTTGAGGCCCAGGGAACGCAGCACCGCGACGCTGTGCTGCGTCGGCTTGGTCTTCTGCTCGCCCACCACGCCCAGCACCGGCACCAGGCTCACATGCACTACGCAGAAGTTGCCGGCGCCCACCCGGAACTGAAACTGCCGCAGCGCCTGGGGGCCAACAGGAGTGCACCGCGCTCGTTCAGGTCGTTGACTGCCGGTCAGTTGAAGTGACCGGACTGCTGATACCATCAGATCGCTGAAACGAAACATGTGGCAGCTCTGTTTGCCATCTCGATGGTCAATGCATTGCCTGAACACTGCCTGAGGTACCGTCCACGCCTTTGCAGCAAAGGCGCATCATATGCTGCAGATGCCTCGTAGGTTCTGGTCAGCCTGATGCTCACCTCGATGAAGGGCATGGACTCAATGTCACCCACTGTGCCGCCCAGCTCGATGACGCAGACATCCGGGTGCCCTGGTCGCCCGTCCACCGGCTCGTGCGCCACTCGCTCGATCCAGTCCTGCAAGTCAGCGAGCAGAGCAGGATGAACAAATGTGGTTTGAGGCTCGCTCCTCCGTGGGAAGGCCGTCTCCTGCTGTGCTTTCCGCTGAATGGCTCGTGCTGAGCTTGCGGCAGCTAATGTGATCGCGGTATCGCACAGCCGCAGTCGTCGCCGCCAGACACCAAAGCTGCTTTCGCTGCAGATGTGCACCCTCTACCCCTGCCTGCGCCTGTCACAGCAGCAGCCATGCACACGACTGCCAAGTTTGCACTGCTGCTGAATTGTACCTGCGCACCTGGATGGCATCGGTGATGTGCGGCACCACCTGCACCGTCTTCCCCAGGTAGTCGCCCCGCCGCTCCCGCTCGATGACCGACTGCAGCACAGCAGCAGACTTGGTGTCATCACGAGAGCTGCAGGCACCTGAGCAGCTTTGTTTGCCACCTGCAGATGGCAGGGCACGGAGCAAGAGGTGCCACGTCTTTGCTGCACGCAAGCATGTGACTCACTTGGTAGACTTTCCCGGTGGTGATGTTGTTGTCCTTCGCGAGCGTGATGTCCAGGAAGCGCTCGTAATTGCCCAGGTCCAGGTCCGCCTGCGCAACTTGCAGTTAGACTCTCAACTCTGGAGGATGCAAGAGAGAGCATCTGAACGAGCAATGGAAGGAGACGGCCACGAAATCCTGCGCCAATTCCGAGTGAGCATGCTGGTGCAAATGATTCTGAGCGAGCAACCACACCTCGCCGCCGTCGTCCAGGACGAACACCTCGCCGTGCTCGAAAGGGGACATCGTGCCAGCGTCCGTGTTCAGGTAGGGGTCTGCATGCGCATCCCACGATTCAAACAGCAGCGGCCGTCATTATGACAAGATCATTGTTGGTGCATTGCCCTTGTGATGGGAAGTCATGCGTCACTAAGACTCAACTTGCAAAAGAAATAGAAATGTCCGGCATCATCGAAAGCAGACATGCCGCAGCAGCGGCGCGACTGAGCCCGCTCACCGATCTTGATCGACGTGACGCGCAGGCCGCGGGCTTGCAGCAGCACGCCCATGCTGCTGGCCGTCACGCCCTTCCCCAGGCCGCTGACAACACCTCCGGTGACCAGGACATACTTCATAATGGCTGCTGAACTTCGACAGAGCCTCCGGCGGCCTCTCGGTGCCGCTGCGTCTCAGGGAGCGCCGATCGACATGTCCAGCTACCAATGCAGATGTGATGGCTCGTTGGTGGAAGAATGCTGCAGCGCAGCAGAGTGTACGCAGAGACTGGTGAAGACTTTGTACTAGCAACTGGAGACTGGTGAAGACTGCAGCTCAAAACTACTCGAAGTAGTTTTGAATTTTCAGTGCATCATTCACTGCAGCACTGCCGGAGCTTCAGCAGGCGCCGCGAGTCAGCACTGCTTGCATGATCGGCTAGTGTAGGTCAGGAAATTGCAGCTGCCACGATGCCGGACTTTGCCACCGAGAAAGGTGCGCCCATCACGGCCTATTGCAAACATGATTGCGCGGGGCTACTGTGAGCGCCAGCTCCACTGATCCAGCGAGGAGGACGTGCTCTGCGCGATCTCATCATCGTGTGGTATGTGAAATCGGCCCTGGATCCCATGCAGCCCCGCACGCTGTGTCGAAGTGAAGCAGTTGTGTGTGTGCCTGCAGCGACGGCAATCGACTTTCTGCAACACTGCGAGGTGGACGGCGACCTCAAGTACCGCAACATCTTGGTAAGGAAGGGCAAGACGCCTCATCTGTGCATGTTTCGAAGCATGCTTTCGCGTGTACCAGGCCTACTGATTGGCTATGACACCCTTGGTGCTTCTGTCTCGCAGCAAGCGATCGCGAACCGGCATCGCAGCACCCTCGAAATCAACCTTGATGACCTAGCAGAGGTGAGGTGCCTGCACACTCGGCTGACGTGCCAGCAGATGGGATGATGAATGCGCGCCCGTATGCACTCGCCGCACTTCCTAAGACATACCTCTCCAACCTGTGGCCTTCCGATGGCGCAGTACGCTTTCGGCGTGAATGGCAGCGGCAAGGAGGTCGCAGAGGAGTTCCTGCAGAACGTGGAGACCAACACGAAGCAGTACCTGAAGCTGTTTGCGGAGGCGGCGGACGATTGCCTGCCGGCGCCTTCAGTGCCAGTCGAGGACGATGTCTACGACGTGCTCCAGGCACAAGTGAGAGCTGCATGACTCTAGCGGCATGACTGTGTGTGGCGCAGCGCTGCTTACGGGCTCATGAGGCACTCGAGTTCTACTGCTGATGCTGACGCATCGCCGTGTTTCCTGCGCTGCAGAGGCAGCGGGGCATCGACATTGCAGAGCAGAACAGGATGGACAACGGCCTGGGGGTGAGTTCTCCCTTATGTCTCGTGTCACTGTGAATGCTGTCTTGTCGTGAGTACAATCTTTCAGAACGTTCGACAATGTCACAAGCCGTTCACGGTGCCCGATGTGCAGGCCTCGGAGGCAGCAAACCAGCGGCTACCCCCGGCGCTGGTGCGGCGGTATGAGGTGCTCATCATGCCGCGCAACTCGGCCAAGGCGCTCAAGATGCGGGAGGTGCAGTCAGCCAGCATCGGGCACCTGGTCACAGTCCGGGTGAGCCTCACACAATTTGAAACTGTGCCGCCTGTGCACCGTGGCCGGCCGCGCTGATCCAGAGCACGACGCCTCACTGAGCCTGAACCCATGCGTACAGCACAATGGGGCACAGACTTGACCAGTGCCATACTGACTCAGAACCTGCTGCGTCTGCTTTCTGACCTGTTGACGCGGCTTTCCTGCAGGGCATCGTGACAAACGCCACGGATGTGAAGCCGATGCTGACGGTGGCCACCTACCTGGATACCAACACCGGCATCGAGGTGTACCAGGAGATCACAGGTCAGGGCACACGCTTGCGATTAATGATTTTCTGTCCCCAACATGTCAAGAACATGCTTGCATCTATCAGCAACGCCGCGAAGTGGGGCCATTTCCTCTCGAGCACCTGCAAGGCGCAGCGCAGAGCAGAGCATGGGGCGCTCTTTCCAGGCTCAGTGGCACCCTGCAGGCCGCACGTTCACACCAGTGGAGCGGCCGCCGGACAGCGCGGGCGCGGCGCGGGGCGGCGCCGCGGACCTGGTCATGCAGACGCGCGGCTCCCGGTTCGTCAAGTTCCAGGAGGTCCGCATCCAGGAGCTGGCCGCGGAGGTATGGTTGTGTCCTTTACACAAAGGCTGTCTCTTGAACACCATCCGCAGCATCACAACACTTTCAAGACGCTGTCTCCTTCCGAGGACATGCGGGATTGCTGCACATGCTTGCCTTCCTTGCCTTTTGCCTTCCTTGCTTTTCAGCCTTGCGCTTGATTAGCTGATGCAAAGAGAAGGCACCGCTGCATTGATTTCTGCTGCCATCTTGGCCAATGTCCTGCCTGAGGTACAGCCCAAGCGGACCCCTGCCTGACACTATGGTCCATTCACACACCGCGCAGGTGCCGCAGGGCGCGACGCCGCGCACAATGGTGGTGCACCTGCTGGGCGCGCTCACGCGCAGCGTCAAGCCGGGCGACGCCGTCACGCTGACAGGCATCTTCCTGCCGGAGCCGTTCACGGGGTTCCGCGCCGCACGCGCCGGCCTGCTCACCAACACCTACCTGCTCGCGCAGTCCGTGTTGCTGGACAAGCGCTCCTACCAGGCGCTGGCCGTCACCGACGACCAGCGGGAGCTCATAGCGGTGCGGCTATGTCAGGGAGTAGGTTTTACAGATTAAGGTCCTGGAGGATGCTGCTGCCTGTCTTCTCTTCCTGAACCGTTCTCAGAGCATGCAGTTGTCTGGTAATGTCTGCGCAGCGGCAGGACCCTGAAACTTTCATGCTCTGAGAGGCAAATGAAAGTGTGCAATTCCTCACTCACATGATGTATTGTGACATTGCAGACGCTTGAAGAAGAGGGCGATGTGTACGCCCGGCTTGCACGCAGCATCGCGCCAGAGATCTGGGGCCACGAGGACGTGAAGAAGGTGGGAGCAGCCCTCTCAAGCCGTCAGACGCTCCTGCCAAACTCTCAACACATCGTGATCTTTGCGGGCCATTGTATCCAATGAAACGTGCAGCCAGCCCACGCAGACGAAAATGCTGCTGTCCTGTCCCTTGGCGCCAACTCCTGCAGTAGACGCCACTGGCTCGCCTGGCGCGGTCAAGGGGATGATCCTCATCGCTAGAACTTCGAACCGCAGGCGCTGCTGCTGGTGCTGGTGGGCGGCGTGACAAAGGAGATGGACGACGGCATGAAGCTGCGCGGCGATATCCACGCCTGCCTCATGGGTGCGCCCCGCCGCCGTGCAGAGTCATTCACTTCTGTCAGGTGCTTACAGGCATGTTGCAGCTGTCATGTGAGGTCCTGGGCAACATCCACGCCTGCCTTCACGGGCTTCTGCGCCTTCTGCCCTGCAGCGCCTGTGCAAGTTCATGCCCTGTGCTTGCACGCTTCTGTTAGGCGCTTGTAGACATGGTGCAGCCGTCATGCTGAGAGCGTGCTTGCATGCACACCCTGCGTCTGCTCCTCCGACTCATGCTTCGCACAGAGGAGGGTTCACAGGTTTCCTGCCGATGCCCAGTTCTTGAGAGCCCCAGTCGCAAAACAGTGTTGTGAAATTGTGCCTCAAAACTCCGCGCAGGCGACCCGGGTGTGGCCAAGAGCCAGCTGCTGCGGTACGTGTGCAACATCTCGCCGCGGGCGGTGTACACCACGGGCAAGGGCTCCTCCGGCGTCGGCCTCACCGCCGCCGTCACTAAGGACCCCATGACCGGGGAGATGGTGCGCGCTTTCACGCACTTCCACTTTACTGTTGTCTCTTGGCTGTCGTCGGCATTGCTGCCCTTCCTGCCCCTGCGCATTGACTGCTGCCGCGTCAGATGCCGGGGTCATAGGTGGCAGCGCCGTCTGCCTGAGTCTCTCTGACAGCTCCTGCAGCTGCTGCCGGCTGCAGCCGATGCCGAGTGACCGATCGTTCTCCCACTCGTCCTCTCAGGCTCAGCATCGGTTTCCAAAGGCAGTATGTCACAACTCGGTATCTGGCTTCACTCGCATTGCCTTTGCCGACTCCCATACTTGCCAAGCGCAGATGCTGGAGGGCGGGGCGCTGGTGCTGGCGGACAAGGGCATCTGCGCCATCGACGAGTTCGACAAGATGGAGGAGTCCGACCGCACCGCCATCCACGAGGTGCGCTACTGCCCTGTGGAACCTTGAGGAGAATCGAATTTTGTTCAATGGCAGTCCAACGTTGTGCAAAACGTCCGGGGAGCAGCCATTGCAGGGCAGTGCCGTCAGTCAAATCGCCTCTTGTGCTGTGAGCTTGTCCAATGCACAGCAGCGCCCTGGCGCACTGCATTAGCACCTCATGATTCATGCGCATTCGTGCATGCCCCTGCCTGCATGATGTGGTCCACTTTCCATTCAGGTGATGGAGCAGCAGACGGTGAGCATCGCCAAGGCGGGCATCACGACGACGCTCAACACGCGCACGACGGTGCTGGCGGCGGCCAACCCGGCATGGGGGCGCTACGACACGCGCCGCTCGCCGAGCGAAAACATCGCGCTGCCGGCGGCACTGCTGTCGCGCTTCGACCTGCTGTGGCTCATCCTCGACCGCGCCGACGACCACATGGTGAGTCAAGCAGAAACGAGATCACATTGCCCCATTGCTTCGTTTCTTTTGTCCAGCCTCACACTGGGGCTGCTACTGTGCTTACACTGGCAGTGCTGTTGTGCGCTTGCATTGGCGTTGCTATTGTGCTCCCAGCTGCTGTCGACCAACGCATGGTCAGCACATGTGCCACGTCGCTGCAATCTGCAGACCGGTCTTCAGCAGTCACTGCCTAAGCTTCAGGAGATGCGTGAAACCGAAAAAATGTCAACAATCGATTATTAGAACCAATCATGGCTGATACGAGCTGACACGAGCTGGTACCATCTAGTACACTCGTTGACAGCAAGCTTGTGAGCCAGCTGACGCCTGTCTGGTAACAGGGCTGCAGTAACCAACAGAAAAATCGGACAACCTCCTCCCAGTGCTGACGAGCCAGTCGATGTTGTGCCCATGCCAGCGACTGTGCAGGTACATGTTGCGCCCAGCCAGAGACTCCGCAGTGCAGCTGCAGCCGTGAGCCGCAGTGCAGTGGCAGCGGCGAGTCTCGTGCGCCGGCACATCAACTCCGTGCTGAAGCGCCTGCGCAGCTCCTGACATATCGGGAACGCTGACGGCACAGGACCGGGCGCTGGCCTCGCACGTGCTGTCGGTGCACAAAAACGGGCGGGCGCCGCGGCTGGAGGGCTCGTCAGACGCGCTGACGCCCGACGAACTGCGTGCCTACATCGCCGAGGCCAAGCAGCACCAGCCCTATGTGCCCACCGACCTTACAGGCGCGCGGCATTCTGTTTGCAGCCCAGGTGCATGTTGCCTTCGACGAGATGCATCCTTCTAGTTGCTCCTGTGCGGAAACGAGGGTTGTGGCACACCAGGATGCAGCCTGCAGCGGAGCTGAGGGTTCAACACCAGGGTTCTCTTCTCCAATACCTGGGGCTCACGCTTGCAAGTGTCAAGGCCTGTGGAGTCAAAACTGCTTTGAATGCGATGCCACACAGCGATGAGCCGCACCCTTTGTCCCTGCTGCGATCGAACCAACAGATTGAACGTCCATCTGCGCAGAGTATGTGGCGGCGGTGTATGCGGAGATGCGGATGGAGGAAGCGCAGACGGAGCAGCCGCACAGCTACACCACAGCGCGCACGCTGCTCTCCATCCTGCGCCTCAGCCAGGCGCTCGCCCGCCTGCGCCTCGACGACGTCGTCACGCAGGTGAGCACAAGCGGGCGGGGCCATCCATGATGCGATGGGAATGGCTGCTTGGCGAACCCATATCGAGTGCATTCTTGCAGCTGTCAGGGTGAGCCGAACATGTGCAGCTTGCCCGATGCTGCTGCCTTCTTGGCCATTTCGAGGGAGCGCCCAAAGCGCATGTGCCGCTGCATGGCCGAACCGAATGCCACCAACCCACTCATGTTGTCCCACTCTGCTCTCGCACTTCTACTCTCACAGCCTACACTCCCGCCCCGCAGTATGCCTTTCGAGATACACTGACATATATTTTCGCTAACTGCTGCAGAGCGATGTGGACGAGGCGCTGCGGCTGATGCGCATGTCCAAGATCTCGCTGAGCGACGAGGCGGGCGGCCGCGGCGGCGTGGACGCAATCTCCGCCATCTACAGCCGCGTGCGCGACGACGCGATCACGCGCCGCAAGGCCACCTACACCTGGGCCGAGCTCACCTCGCTCTCCGGCCAGGACTTCTCGGTGCGCACCATTAAGATACTTTGTACCAATGAAAGGTATCAATTCGATATCCTTTTCTGACTTCTTGCGCTTTTAACATATTTTCATCTTCCATTTTAGCCGGGACGTGCCTATGTCCTCTCATCTGCATGCTCCTTGCCCGGCCCAGCCTGACTTTGTATGGGTGAGGGCAGTGCAGAGGGGCAGATGGCCAGATATGCATTGCACACGGCGCCATCGTTCTCCCGGGCGGCTGAGCTGTAGCCCCTGGGAATTTTGAGGCGCCCACAGCAGGGCACACCGCCCATGACGGCGCCGCCGCTTCCATTGCGGCGCCTGCTCTCAATCCCTGTGCATGGCGCCGCGCGGCCGCCGCCAGACAGCTGCCTGTCATGACTTGTCACAAAGCCTACAGTGCGTGGAACTCACGCCGCCGCAGCTCACACAGCAAGCGCACGCCGCTGCATGTCCACTTTTGGCCGCACCCTGACCACATCCCAGTCTTGTGACGCGCAGCATGAGGAGGTCAAGGCGTGCATCGAGGAGTACGAAGCGGTGGGCATCTGGGAGTCGGAGCTGTCGGCAGCGGGCGAGCCGGTCGTGACGTTTGTGGAGGCCTGCCGGCCCTTCTCCCAGTCTGATTGACCCGCAGCACTTCAGACTGACCCCGTCAGGACCTGCGTTGTGTACTCGACATAGCGGCCGAACAGAGCTTGTATACACTCTTTCAGAACGTGCTACTGCTGGTGTTTTGCTTCACTGATACTGCTTTGATGACCCACTGTGAGACTGTTGCGACGACCGCCAAATGAGACGCAGCGCGTCAGGTCTGGTGTTGGCAGCTGTTGTGATTGCTGGCGACCCCATCTTGCACACCGCCAAATGGACTGTCACGCTGGGCGGCCCAATCAGCCATCGCAGTACTCGTAGCGCGGAGATCTCGATAGGGTTTCTGTAGAGATGCAGATGAGATCAACCGCCGAAGTTCACATGGTTATTGCATTTTCCGCGGCTGCAAAACAGCGCGCGAGCGCCGCGCCATCACATTCCAGTGATATTTTGCTTTGCCAGCAGTCAGATTGTGTCAGATCGCACTTTCATGCTCAGCGCACTTTGGATTGCGCACTCTGCATTGCGCACCCAAGTCCCAGGAGAGTATTTGCTGACGGCACCGGCAGCCTTGGTCAGAAGCAAATTTATCGAGAGACGTGACTCGTGGCAAACGTTTCGACTGCCTCGATCCGATAGCGCGGCGCCTTCTGATCGCGACTGGCGCCCGTCAGCCGCACCCCACGGTGAGCTGGCTGCAGGGCGCGCCGCCAGAGCCTGCATTGGTGTCAGTGAACCGTGAACCCACACACACACCCCACCGGTTCGCCTCCTTCGCCCCGTCGATGCGGGTTTGCCCTGCCATAGTGTACATGTTCATGCTCATGATCGAGGCTGCGGTAGATCAGGGCGCTGTGGGCCTGAGAGCTATATGCGCAAGCCAGTCGCTCGCCTGATCCCTGTCGGTGTTCGTTTTTGCAGCCTCTGACGCACGGGCAATCGGCCGGCCGCCCTAGGAGGATCGACTAGAGGCCGCGGCAGCTCGCTGGCATCGCGGCGGCGCGCATCTCGCAAGCAGGCAAGCGCCCGAGGCCTCTAATCAAGCTTGACTCAGAGAGCACACAACCTCTGACGCCCGATCTCTGGACGGTCCGGTGTCCCCGGCGCTCTGCCGCCATCGACAACGGCAGTCAGACGCTCAATGTAGCTCCTTCTGATTGCCGCTGGATCGACGGCGCCTCCTGGAAGCCGAGTGCGCACCATGGCGTCGTGGGAGCCCCAATGCATGCACGTTGCGGCACGGCCAGAGGACGCTGTCTGGGCTGCAGCTTGGCTGTTGGAGCGTCGTATGGGTCGATGTGCGCATCATATTGCCGCGCGGGACGTTGACGCAGCTAGATATCTTCTGCGGGTGAGGCGTCTGTCAGCCTTGTCTTTTTGTGCTTTTGGGCGCGGCGAGGCTGCCGCTGATTGATCCTCGGGCAGTGGCCGCTTAGAAGCTCGCTCAGCTTGCGCTTGCGGGTGGGCGGATCCGTTGTCTGTGCCTTCCTGTATCTCAGGGACAGTCTCGGCCAGACGTACCCGGCAGCTTTCGAAAAATGTCTGACGACCGCCGTACGCGGCTGCCCCGATGCCGCCGCATCCTGTGTTGCCGGCACATCCTATAGGCTTGATTCTGCTGCGCTGCTGGCATACCCTGCTGTGCGTACGGGCGCCGAGCTCGCCAAAGCTGCCTGAGCCGTGATTCGAATCAAGCTTGGGACTAGACGCAAAATGGGGGCCGCTGCTGCCCTCGGGCTGCGCGGCAAACATCGTGGATAATGATTACGTAGATTTGCAATGCATCGCCGGCCCTGATCCCTGCGTCCTCCGTGCAGGGCAGCGACCGTCGAGCATGGATCAACTCCTGTGCGAGGAGGACCTCCTGGACCTGCTGGAGGTGCCTGCGGCGGAGGAGAACATGCTCGAGACGCCCCGGGAGCTCGCTGAGCACAACAGCGATGGCGAGGAGCTGGCGGGGCGGCTGCCCACGCGCTGCGACGAGGATCACTCTACTCGGCTGCATGTGCTGCTCACGCGCGAGGCCGGACAGCTAACGACGGACTACCTGCGGCGCCAGCCCGGCCTGGACGACACCCACCGCTTCTCCATCGTCCAGTGGCTGCACGTGGTGCGGCCGCCCGTCCCTGCTTCGATCCAGCTAGCAAAAGTAGCTGCTCCCGCCTACTGTGTCAGCTTGGCATTCGAAGCTGCAGTTGTCATGTGTCAACCTGCTCCTCAGATTCTAATCGCTTCGTACGCAGGCGTGCTTCCACTTCAAGCTCAACCTCAGCGCGCTCGCCATCGCCGTCCGCCTCCTGGACCGCTTCCTGGACGTGCACATGATCCCGGTGCGCGCCGATGTGCATGCTCAAGCGTCCCCTTCCCTCGGTCCACATGTAATGCATGCCTGCTTGGTCTTTGCATGTAGATTCGAACAGCGTCTGATCCGTGCGCTGCTGATCATGGCGCAGAAGGAGCAGGTCTCCAGCGCCCAGTGCGTGGCGGTCGCGTGCCTCACCATCGCCGCCAAGCTGGACGGCCCAGACGCCGTCGACAACGTGGCCAAGTTTCAGGTAACAAACCTTGCCTTTCTGCAATCACCTGCTGCATGTGCGTCTGCTGTTGCTGGTTGTCGGCAGTCCTGCACCTTCACCACTTCAAATGCAGCGTCTGACGCTTTCCCGCACTATGTTATTGCCGTAGGTGCAGACGCCCGTGTGGTTCACGGCGTTCTCGGCGGCCGACATCCGGGCCATGGAGCTGACGATTCTCAGCGCCCTGGACTGGTGGTCGATGTGCGCGACGCCCGTCGACTTCCTCGACTGCCTGATGTGCCTGGCCAACATCGGACGCAACGATGAGGGCGTGCTGGCCGACGGCGGCCGCCCCGCCACCACCATCCGCCACATCGCCCAGGAGCTCATCATCCAGACGCTCAAGGGTGCGCACTCGCAAGCCAAGACACCCCCTCTGTCTTCGAGAGTCCCCTGTGCTTTTGACTTCAGGTCAGCCGTGCTGAAGCTGCCAAGGCTGCACTTCAACAATCGTTTGGCCTTTGCAGCGCGAACACCGTGCCCGTGCCGCCGTAGATCAGGACCCAGAGCTTGAGGGCTTGCATAGGGCTTGCGCTCACAGTTCGCTGTTCCGTGATACGCAGAGTCGCAGTCCATCACCATGAAGCCGTCCTGCATGGCCGCCGGCGCAATCCTGGCCGCCATGCACTTCTGCTATGGCGCCGGCCACGAGCTCGCTTCAGCCTTTGACAGCTTCGCCTTCTTCCTGGACCAGGTGACAGTCGGCACAGCATGAGCTCTCTTGTTCCGCCAGATTGCGTTAGAGAGATCGTGTTCTGCACACTCGACACATGCCATGACGCAATCCAATCAGTGGTCTCCTCCCTCTGCCTTGGCATGCGGCATGCTACTGCCTGGCTGCCAGCAGACTGCTGCTGTGTGCAGCCTGCCTCGCCGGTGTAGATATTTTGCTGACCAGCCACTGGATGCGCTGCAGGAGGAGATGCAGTCCGCCTGGGACCAGCTGACCAACAATTGCTCTGCCCAGGCGGCAGAGGCGCTGCGGCCGCGGCAGCCGCGCCCGGCAGCGGCGCACGCCGTCAACATCCCCATCAAGGCGCCGCCCCCCAGCAGCAGCTACAGCAAGGACGAGTGCTCGCCCACTTCAGTGCTCGTGGCGGCGGCGTCGCTGCCGTCGCCTGAGCTGCTGTCCTTTGAATTTTGAACTTTGCCGCCCGCTGCGCGCGAGATAGGCGGACTGCCTTGTAGAGCGGCAGTCCACCCGGCTTGCGCGCTGTACAGTCGGATGGCCGCGCATTAGCCACAGGCCGCCGTGGCAGCAATCAAGACTTGCAGCTGCGAGTGCGGCGCTGCAGCCGCGGCCATCAACGTGCCAGTGATTTTGGAGATCCCAATTGGCGAAGACGTCAAGGCGATGCTCAACCTGCTCTTCGGTCGGTCAGTCGGGAAGGAAACGTTGGTTTCTGGTTTCTGTGATAATATCGGGGGCATCTGTGTGGGGGGTTATTCCTCGCGGAGGTGGAAGTTGCCGCATGCCATCGAATCGCTGAAGGGACGAGAGGTTTCTGCTTTCTCTTGCTACATTTCGCTGCGATCCGCCATTCTTCTTCTTAGCGCCTGCTCGTGATGTGAGACCATCCGTTGGTTTTCTCTTGTGATTTAGAAGCACACCTTGCTAATGGCTTGGGGAGGAAGCCACAGTTGAGCCACGTATTATTTGATGAGACACAAAATTTAAGTAATACTTTTGTAATTATTAGATACCGTCCGCTGGCCCGCTGGCGCCTCGTCTCACAGTACCTAGCGTTTCACTTGTTGTGTCGGCTACGGCAGCAGCCACCCCTCTCCATTAAAGAGGCAGACAGATGCCCTGTGCCAAGTACCTACCTACCGTACTGCCACGCAACAACCACGCATAAATATTCCGAAAGTCGTGCGCGAAGCTCTAACGCTCAAATTTTCGGGCGCGAAAGGGCAAAAATCATACGTGACGGAGCTTCCGAGACGAAAGTTTCGCTCCACTGACTCTGGCGGACCCCGACCAGCCTTGCAAACGCTTCAAGACACTTCGTCTCATGATTCAAAGCAGAGTCAAGCCTAGAACAAGCAGTTTGAGGCTGTTTGAGGCCGTCTGTGCAATGCGGCGGAGAGTTTGGTGGTGGCTGCGCGAAGGCACTGAAAATCCGATATCGATGCGTGATTGGTGCGTGAAACGCCTGTAAATTTCGGAATACATATGTTGCGGGGCAGTACGATATATGTAGAAGCTGAACAATGGACGCGTGTTGGGCGACGTGAACTCGCGTACTGCGTATGCTGCTGCGCATTGGCTGGCGTTGGCTGGCGGCCAGATCCTTAATTATAGGTACAGAAGGTGAGCATACCTATTGCAGGGGGTAGGTGACGGCGACACAGCTCTCATCAGCATTCAGTCGACCATGCTCACAAGACGTTTGAAAACCGTTCAGAGCCCCCTTGACACACATGCGGACTACAAATACCTTCCCAAAGCCGTCAATGCGCCATGCAGCACCTACGACACGCTCCCTGCTCCTGCGTTACTGCCTGGTGCAATATGCCTGCACAACAGCAGGTGCGCTGCAAACCACACTGAGACCTGGCGGCCCATCGGGCGACCATGCATTGTTGACTGCCATGCAATGCGATGGGAAAGCTGCCGCTCTGCTGCTGGCATGGCGGCCGTCGATCGCGCTGCTGACACAAGTCTCGGCGCCAGGTAGCCAGAACGACGTCCAGCACTGGCCAAGAAGTCGTGCACTACTGCGATGCCCGCCACTCTCCAGCCGAACTGGCAGTCTTGAACCGGTCAACTGCCGGCCAGGTGCGGGCCCTCAGCCTGGCCGGTGGCATCCGAAGCGCTCCGGCCGAACAGCCAGGGCGCACTGCACGGACCCGGCAGCCATGGCGGCGGAGACGCGGCCTGCCCGCCTGGAGCCAGAGCCGGGGACATGTGCGGCGCCCGCCGTTCGCCGCCGTCTTGAGCCAGAGGGCCGGGGAGGGGGCGCGCGCGGCGGCCGGCCGCTGCGGCTTCAGGCCACCGACGCCTCAGGCCGCCATGGACTTCTGAATGACCTGTGACGCCCAGTCCGCGGTGTCGGACAGGCCGGCGTCGGAGGAGGCCTGCGCCTCGCGCACGAACTGCGTGACGGCGGGCTTCTGCTGGAACAGCGCGCCGACGCCGGTGAGGGAGCTGGCCAGATCGCCAAGCAGCGCGACGGCCGTCTTGTTGACCGTCGGGTCCTGGTTGGCTTTGTCGTTGAACAGGTATTCCACAAAGTCGATGGCGCCCTGCGTCGTCAGCACATCGTTGTTAGCGCAATGCACCGAGAAAGAGGTGGTGTGCATGTGAGTGTGTGCATGTTTCAAGCCACAGGGCGTCAGAAACACGGAGATGGCTGGTTGCGACTGTTTGAGCCAAGAACTCATGTCGAGCCGCAGCGGTGGAAGCGCAGGCGATCAGGCACGGTGCATGCTGCGGCGCACGGCGTGCTGGGGGGACGCGAAGGCCAAGGAGAGCAATGAGAAGTGACGCACGGTGGCGGCGCCGACGAGGTGCTGGTTGACCATCTCGCGCGACAGGCCGTTGAGGATGCCGGAGTAGGCCTCCAGGATGCCATGCCGCAGCAGGTTGTTGTAGTCGAAGAAGTCCTCGTCCCCCGTCTGCTGCTGCTGCACGCTCAGCGCCTGCAGTGCACAGGTCAGCAGGGTCACAAGGACCGCTGAAGATTAGCCTGATAGCAGTTGGCGCTCTGGCATCGGGCAGCTAGTCGAGCAATGCTGCAGTGCTGCAGCGGCAAAGTGGTCGCCGGCAGATGCAGAGGTCAGATACTTGCAGGCAGGGTGCTGCAGTTTGCATTGCAAACGCAAAGCACATCGCGGTCTTATCTGCAGCAGAGCTGCAGCATGGCAGCCATGTGACAACTGACTGACAGCTCGAGGGTTTTTTGTGCTGGACTTTGCTGACCATTGGCAACCCCCAAGACATCTGCAGCAAAGACCCCGCACCTGGGCGGACGCCAGCATGGTAAGGCAGTGGGACAGGTAGGCCTCGAACTTGTCGCCGATCGCGAGCGCGACATCGCCAAAGGCGGACAGGATCTGCGGCTTAATGTTGCGGTGCACCGCGTCCGACTGCAGGTTGGCCAGCAGCACCGCCATGACGCGGTCGCAGTAGGGCGCCACCGCCTCCTCGATCGCGCGGCACACGTCACCCAGCACGCCCACGCTCACCTGGCACACCTGCCAGTCCTGCAGGGACAGGGGACGCAGGGTTTGCAGAGCTGCCCAGCATCCGTAGATCACGCGGCACATATCGCCCAGCACCCACGCTCACCTGGCACACCTGCCAGTCTCGCGCACGCAGGCGGGGCAGGGATATAGGGTTTAGGCAACGTCAGGTTCTGCAGGTTTTGTGTAGTCTGCAGTGCGCACCCGCTTTTGGGCAGGCCGGCCTCTCACAATGCACACATAGCTGCGCCTGCTGAGTGGCATTCTTCTCACAATTTTAAAGGTTTTCGATGCCCGCCTGGGGGGCAGCATTGCCATGCTAAGGCAGACCCCCCTTCGGGTAGCTGACACAAAGCAGCTTTGCACACTGAAAGCCAGGGACATTACATCTACAAAAGGGACGTACCTGGTGGTTGGTGAGGCCGGTCTGCAGGACGGGGAAGAAGCTGTCCATGTACTTGACGAACTGCTTGCCGGTGGTGTAGGTGAAGGCACCCACAGCCAGCAGCGCCTCCTCGTGCACCGTGGCGCTACGGCACGCAAACACCCGCAGCAGCACCTGCGCATACGCGACAGTGCACCCGCAGTTTGGAAGGCTGACTTGGGAGAACATGGTGTGTGAGTGATGCTGGCAATCAAGAATGAAAAGCACTTCTACTGCTCGTAGGGGTGGGTCAGATGAGACAACAAAGTTACAGATATTTCAGAAGTCCGCGAGAGAGTTCCCATATGCAAGGCTGCTTGCTTCGCATTGACAATGTTCATATTCGACTGAACGTGCTCACCTCCATGATGGCGTCGCCAAACTGGAGCACGCCGGGCTTCGTGGCGTCCGTCTCGCTGAGCTTCTGGATGATGACCTGCAGCACTCCACAGAGTAGTCCCTGCGCAAGCACACAGTGCAACACAATGAGCAAAGGCAGGTCACAGCGGACGCAGCACAGACGGACACGCCGGCAAGATGGCCTCTGGTGTCTTTGACAGGCCTGCATAGTAAGGGTCTGTCGTGGGGAATGCAGCGGTGCTGGAGCATGGAGAATGCCTCTCAGCAGCATTCGGTGGCAGGCAATTTCAGCTGCCCTGGATAGCAGCCGGCTGCATTGCAGTGTATTGTGTAGGTGTGAAACGGTAAGCGTGCCTGGATCTCGGACTGGCGCTCGACCTCCTCCGGGTTGCCGGGCTGCTGCGCAAGCGTCTCGTTGAGCTTGTTGATCATGAGCGGGATGAGCTGCCCCACCATGGGCAGCGTGTCTGGGCTCGCGCACCGCACCACCTCGTTGATCGCCTCGAACGCCTGCGCCTGCAGCCGCGTGCTCTCCCCCTGCCGCGCCGCCTGCGCCATGTGGGGCACACTCGTCTGTTGGATGTATTTGACAAGAGGAACAACATCGGTGTGACGAGATGGTCGGTCACAGCCTGTGATTGTTCAGGTGCTGCTAGCGCTGTCACAATCATGCCGTGACCACCTTTGCAAACTCAGCTCCAGCAAACCCAGCTCCAGCTTCAGCTGTGGCAAGCCCGCTTGAGTGGCGCACCGTCTCAAGGAGTGCCTGGACGATCTCCTTGAAGTAGGGCGACAGCGGCGAGGCGGTGTCGCTGTCCTTGAAGCCCGCTGCCAGCTGGCTGAAGGCGTAGCACACCTGCAGAAGACATGTCAGAGGGTCGTCAGAAGCATCCCTAGCTGTAGTCCCTGTGGGTTGGTTGCCAGTGGCAAACGAAGGCAACGAGAAACCTGGCTGCAGCAGCAACGGCGCTGCGAGGGCTTGCAGTCACACAGAATCAGGCGCGCGCCTTCTCTGCGATATGGTGCTCGTCCTTGATGGCGGCGAGCAGCGTCTCGATGATCGGCGGCAGGTTTGCGGGCGTTATCACAGGCGGGTTCGCGCCGCTGCCGTGCACAAACTCGAAGATGCGGCCTGCGAGGCAGCAGTTGCATCAGCTCCACACGACCGAATGAAGACCCTCGTGTGGCAGAAGAGTCTGGCTCGTTCCTTCAAGGCGGGTTGGCGAATATTGACGTGGGCGCAGTGCGGCGCAGCAGCAGTGCGAGTGCACAGAAAGCCACAGGGGTGGCCGTGCAGTCTCTGCTGCTCACCGATGGTCCAGGCTGTGGTGTGCCGAACCTGCACCTTCTGGTCCTTCATGGCCTGCAAAGGAAAACGATTTCCACTTCGGTACAGGCTGACCTCATTGTTCAGACGATCAACCAGAATGACGCGACGCACGTTTGCGCTCTGTGAGCAGGTAGCCGCACACTGCTGCAAGCAGGCGGGTCAGGGGGTGATGGAGCAGCACCTGCAGAAGGAAGTTGAGGCCCAGCACGACGAGCTGCGCCAGCTGATCTGGCGACGGCCCCTCCAGGATGCAGCCAAACACGAAGGTGGCCGCTTCCCGGTACCGCCAGTCATCCGGGCCGATGTTTTTGTCGATGTTCGGCTGCAGACAGGAGCAAAACAAAGATCAAGGCGATGCACTGCTGCCTCATGTCACACGAGAGAGTGCAAGATTATGTGTCCACTGCCGTGTACAGAGCCTCCTCCCTCCACACGCTTGGGTCAATTGTGCGCATCAACCTGTGAACGAGCCTCACAGCAGGCTGAAGAGACATGTCGCTCACCTGCACAAAGGGCGCGATGACGAGCGGGATGATGTCGTCGCGCACTGTCATGGCGACCAGGCCCAGGCACACGCCGGCTGCCATGGAGACGTTCCACACCGTGTCGTCCAGATCCTGTCCCTCCTGTTGACCCAACACAAGTCCACCGTCAGCATCCAGAGCAATATTCAACAAGCAAACGGCTCCCAGATGACGGCTCCAGGGTCCCCTGAACGGGGTCCTATGCTCTTTATGCTTGAATTGCAGCTCTATGCAGCTGCGTGAGCGGCGATCCCATCCTCAACCATTACGCCAGCAAGCAGTAGGGCAGGCGTCCGCTCTGCATCCCATCTCCAACCATGACGCACCTCCTGCTTCACGAGCTGCTCCAGCAGGAGCGCCACCAGCGGCTGCAGCGCCTTCGCCACGAAGCGGTGGTGCACCTGTGACGTGTCGCCGTCGTCGATGTCCTGCAGACGCAAAGGTACAACATTCAGAATCTGCAGAGTCTCAGAATCAGCGCCACGTGTCCACACAACGGCAAAAAGTCAGCACATACCAGCAAGTAAACCAATTCAACCTGCTGCTTGTATGCAGCGACAGAAAATTAGTTCATCAAATGGCATGTGATTGCACTGGAAGTACACAGCAGGTGCATGGCAAGTGATGGCAATGCAAGTCGGACTGAGGTAAGGCGGCGCACCTCCTGGATGGCGGTCTCCTCCTCGCAGATGGAGCACCAAAACTCGATGGCCTGCTTCGCAACGTCCTCCTCGTCGCTCTTGACCGCGTTGTGCGTCAGCTGGAAGATGGTGTCCATGTACGGCGGCAGCTTGTCGTAGTAGCTGCTGGCGATCTTGACGAAGCACTCGAAGGACGCCTCCCGCACACGCACATCCTGGCTGTTGGTGCCCTCGCAGATGACCTGCGCGCGCAGACGCGGATGTTCGAGGGGAAGACAAGTCAGGTCTGACAGCAGGGCATGTGTATTCCAGCATGTCGAGAACCTCGTCAGAAGTCGTGCGAGGTTGCTGCATCCAGGGCTGCCGCCACAAGACGCAGTCTACGCCTTTCTCGAGGCGCACAGAGCTTGACACTCTTTGAAGACCATCAGCAATCTGCAGGGCGCGCGCCTGCATGAGGTAGTTGCGCTCGCTATCGTTGTTAAAGTTGGAGTGGGCAAACTCCAGCGCGTTGTACAGCGCGACTGTGGCTGCCAACCTCACGTCGGTGTCCGTCTCGTTCTTCTGCATGCCCTGCATGCGCAAAGACACACAGTCATACCTCATCACCTGTGAGCAAACTTGAATTTGAGGACTACTTTCCTGTCGAGGCTCTGCCTGGCCAAACCATCCGCATTTTGTGTCGATCACTGACGAGAAAACTCGGAGGCTGCATGACCCAATCTCATCGGCCCCTCACCTGGACGACCGCTGTGAGCACTGCGTTGATCTCCTCCTGGCTGAGCACGTCGTCGTGGATGGCTGCCATCTCCTCGCAGATGTACCCGAGCGTCTGCAGCGTCGACTGCCGCAGCCCCGTGTCTGGCGGCGTCACGCTCATGTTGCTCAGCAGCATCTTGACCAGGTCTGGCCATTGCTGCGTGGGCAGCTCGATGGCGGCCAGTTTGGCCAGCACGAGCGCTGCTGTGTGCCGCGCGGACGGCTCCTGCGGTTCACAACATGCGCGCCACTTGTTGCCGCTGACGGACATGGCCAGGCGCTGGCGCTGCAGGCTCAGCAGCGGGACAAGCTTCCGTTCGGTGTTATCATCAGAGGCAGGAGCAGCCAGTAGAACTGTCCGGGACCCCACCTTTGCTGGCAGCGTGGTAAGCAGGGACTGCTTGATGTGCTGCTTCACACCTCCCTCCAGCTCCAGCCATCGCTGTGCCTGCTGTGCCTGGACGCAAGGTGGGGAACACGTGTCACGGACTTGCACATGCTGCCGTTGCTTGCTTGCCACGATCACTTGCGTCCTTGCTGGCAGAAGGCCGTGTGCTTGATGGACGGCAGCCGGCACCTTTTTCGTCGCGTCGGCGCCTGGTGCGTCGAGTGCGTTCTTCAGCAGAATCCCCGCAATCTGCCGAACGTTCTCGGGCTTCTCGGTGTTCGCGAGCTCCCCCGCGAGCGACGCGAGATAGTTTTCTGGAGAGGAAACAAAGGCAACAGAAAGCGTCTGTTCTGCTTGCTGCCGCACAGCCGCATCTGCAGACTGAGCTGCCTGAAGTATGGCCGTCAGATCAGGCGTTCCGCTGGCCATTTCCACGATATGTGCGTGAATCTACACCAAAAACTCAGACACACATCGAGCTCAAATCTTCGATTTGATTGATGCACAATGTCGGCTGCAGGCCGCGCGAAGCAGATCAGCGATCAGCTGCCACTGCACTCTGACTTGCTGGTGATGTCTGCGTCGCTGAGCGCCTGTCGTCTGCCCAAAACTGAAACTCCAAACCGCCGTTAGCAGGCGCTAGTAGACCTAATTGGGGTTTCGCAGGAAGCGTTCACGTAACCCTGCCTTCTGCGAACGCCAGAGCGGCAAATAGATTCACTCTTGCTGCATTAAGATTCGTACAGAGCTGAGTGTCGAGTGCCGCCTTGTTACTGATTGTTGCGCAGGTGATTCGAGGAGCACATCGGATCCCATCGATTGATACGTGTGCGAACGTCAATACATCAGAACAGAATTCTAGACAAGCAGCCATGTCTGAAACTCCGATGACACTGCGCGCGGAATGCTATGGTCACGAGGAGGATGTGAGAGATATTTCACACCGAGGCGCCTGTGCTCGATGGTCTCAGTGTCCACGAGCATGTCACCCATGCTGCATGAATTGCACTGCGGATGTCGATACACGCTCATTCATATCCAACGCGATAATCGCAGATTAGGGCGCTGTGCCCCATCGGAGCGGGCTTCCTGAGCGCCTCGCGGGACAGGACGGTGAAAATCTGGACAGAGCGCGGTGCGCACGCCTTCGACAACACCTCCTCCCTGGTGGGCTGCCTCGAATGGTGTCATGCAGTGCAAATTCCCATATGTGCGCATATGTGCAGATTCACATGCTGACCAACCGCTTCCTGACACGGCGGTGCAACAACGCAGGTGGGCCACGAGGACTATGTTGTTGCCGTCGCCGCCCTGCCGCCGCACGCGTCTTCTGCTTATCCTGAGGGCGCCATCGTCACTGGTGAGGGATGCTGATATCCGCCGCACACATGCGGTCTAACATCTGTCAAGGTGGCATGATCGCACTTGGGGGTGCGCATGCTGATGAAGTGCTTGCACCTGGTCGCAGGCTCTAGGGACAAGTCTGTCATTGTGTGGGACACGGCCACCGCGCAGCCGATCCGAAAGCTGCAGGGACACAAGTGGCAGGTCACAGCCGTCGCGGTCCTGGCGGATGGCAGCATCGCGTCAGCGTCCTTGGACGGGTGAGCCCTGCATGCGAGCCACTCATGCTCTGCTTGCTTCGGTTCTGATGGTCCTCGCAGCTGCTCGCAGCAGGATAGGCGCCGCGCTTCCCAGCCTTGCGATGAAAGCACAAGGCTGTCGTTGCCGAAAAGGGCACGACATGACGTGCCTTCCGTGTACCATGCACGACGGTAACTGTGGCTGCCCTGCGTCCCCGCAGGACCATCCGCGTGTGGGACAGCGAGGGGCAGTCGCAGGTGCTGGAGGGGCACGAGGGCCCGGTGCAGTGCCTGCTGGTGCTGCCCGATGGCACCCTGCTGTCCGGCTCCAATGACAAGACCGTCAAGATGTGGCACGGGTCCGCGTGCGTGAAGACGCTTGTCGGCCACGGCGACACCGTCAGGTGCGCCTGAGTTGGTGATATCCGCTTTTTTTCCCGCGTGTGTGTGTTCCACTTCATGAATTATGTGATGAAGCGTGCCAGCAGGTGAATGGCAAGTGAACCTGGTGGGCAACTTGTGCGCCGAAATCACCGACGGGATGGTGCGCTGCGGTGCAGGGGCCTCAGCCTGGTGCCCGAGCTCGGTTTTGTGTCGGCGTCGCACGATGGCACGCTGCAGATCTGGACCATGGGCGGCGACCCAATCGCCACGCTCGGCGGCCACACAGCTCTCGTCTACAGGTGCAGTTTCCATGTTTTCAGCCAAGCGCTGCACTTCCTGTGAGAAGCCATTCACACACATCATCTCACTTCTGCTGTGGCGCAGTCTGCACGCATCTTCAGCGCTGTGCATGTCCACAGAAATGCGTAACTTCTGACAGCCATGCGCTGCTGTGTGCAGTGCGGCGGCCACAGCGGGCGGGCTGATCGCATCCGCCAGTGAGGACAACACCGCTCGGCTGTGGCGTGCTGACGGCACATGCCTCCAGGTGCCGCGCACTGTTGCTAATCTCTTGACATATATTAGTCTGTGATTTGCCACAGCATTTGCGCCTTGGCCCTCACAACCATCGGAGATCCTTGTCGATCACCACAGGTGCTGGAGCACCCGGCCTGCGTATGGGACGTTGCCTTTCTGCCCAACGGCGATCTGGTCACGGCGTGCGCCGACTTTGCCGCCCGCGTCTGGACGTCCTCTGCTGAGCGCGTGGCGCCTGCGGACACCATTCAGGTGTGCGGGTGGCTGAGTGCCTGACTTGTATAATCAATTGTGGGCTGAGCATTCCAGGCCTCGCGTGCATGGCCTGAAACACATGTCAGCTGGAGTGTGGTGAAACTCTCCATGCCTAGCCTCTTGGGCGTTTGTGAATCAAGTCAGCCCTGGTACTCTGCCTCGATATAGCCCTCCCTTGTGTCTTATCGACAGAACTTCCAGGCGGCGCTGGAGGCGCGCAAGGCGGCAAAAGCGGGCGCCGGCGGCGGCGGCCTGCCGGAGGGGCTGACACTGGAGGACCCCATGGAGCTGACGCAGCCGGGCGCGCGCGACGGCCAGACCAAGATCATCCGGGAGGGCGACAGCGGCATGGCCTACAGCTGGAGCGCCGCCAGGTGCACACTGCGTAGGCACATGGCCTTGTTGACAGCAGAAAGAGGCCTGGCACTGACAATGGCAAAGGGGTCAGTCCTGCACGAAAAGCTTTGGAGTGCACCGCACTGGCACCTGATAGCATCTGACTTTGTGCTCATACGGCTGCCGCTACGTCACACTAATGCTGCGGTTGCACTCTCATGTTCAAGCGGACACCATACCTGCTCTCATCGCCTTCCAATGGCGGATGCATGGTTTGGTGGCGCAGGCAGGAGTGGGAGAAGGTGGGCGAGGTGGTCGCCGGGCCGGAGGCGTCGGATACCATGGCCGTCGGCGGCAAGCAGCTGCACGGCCGCACCTGGGACTATGTGTTCGATGTGGACATTGAGGACGGCGCGCCCGTCAAGAAGCTCGCGGTCGACAGGTGATGGACAATTTTGACCCTAAGTTCAGACCGTTTCGATTCGTGGTTTTGCTTCGGCTTCCGTCTCCTTCGATCGAAGGCCTTGTGGACAGCGCGCCTATCAAGAAGCTGGCGGTGGACAGGTGTGATGGCATTTGAACATCATTGGCTGAGTTAAATGTCTGCTTTGCTGCAGGCAGATAAGGCAAATAAAGTGAGCAATATGCTGCGATGATTCCTTGTGCGTGAGATCTGATCTTGTGTTTGTGTTGTTTTGCAGGGGAGAGAACCCGTATGACGCCGCCGACCGCTTCCTGGAGCAGGAGGGGCTGCCCATCACCTACAGGTGTGGACACTTCTGGAGTTGGTAGTCGAGCAGCGACCTTGGTCAGGTAGCAGTGCCACTGTGATTTTGTTTCAGATGCTGCGATCGCCAACATGAGACCAGCTTAGCTTCCTGCCGCTCTGGTGGTGCCAACTGCATTCATGGTTGGGAAGTCATATCGTGGCTGTATCTGCCCGGGCGCATGCGAAATATGCGTCTCTGATTCTGGCCCAACTGACATCAGCACTTGCTGTATGCAGGGAACAAACAGTCAACTTCATTGTGACAAACAGCCATGGTGGCGTCACCATTCCAGACGGCCCGTCCTTCAACGTGGTGCGCACAAAGCCTTTTCATGAACGCATCATTCTTTCGTTCCTGCCACCAGGGGCCCGCCTGTCACGAGCCGCCAACCACAAGCTACGATGCTCTGCCTGATATTTGTTTTGCTGGTCGGCAGGATCCGTTCACAGGCGGTGGCGCGTACGTGCCGGGCGGCGCCTCGAGCCAGGGCCGCCCCGGCGGCTCGGCGCAGCAGCAGCCTGTGACCGGCGGCGGCTACGACCCCTTCACGGGCGGCGCCTCGGCGCCGGCGCCCGTCGCGGCCCCGGCGCATGTTCCGGCAGCCACCTTCGTCACCTTTGCCAGCGTGCCAAACAGCGAGGCCATCGCTCGCAAGGTAGCTCCTGTGGGAAAGCTGTAGCGGAATAGCGCAATTACTCCTCCTCCGCTTGCTCATCTGCACAGCTGTGCACGCAATGTCAGCGCTCTGATTGAATAACGTACGCAACGCATTGAAAGCGGCGAACGTGTTGCGCCAGGTGCGGGAGACCAGCAGCCAGCTCGATGCCGCATCAGACGTCGCGCTGTCAGACGAGGAGGCCGCCACCGGCGGCGTCCTCGACCAGCTGCTGTCCAGGTGCGCTGCGGTAACCCCCTAGTTCAGCGTTCACTTGGACCTGTGCCCTGCATGCATTCAATTTCTGGGGCTTTTGTGTGAGAAGGAGCCTGTTGTGGGAGGGAACCTGGCGCATATCTTGTGCTGATCAACAGCCGAAGTCAGGGAGGACCTGGGCCTTCAGCACGCTGCACCTCTTCATATCCGATTGGTGTGTGCAGCAACGCATCCCCAATTGCGTTGCCACAGGGCCGCCGCAGCAGGCGGCTCGCAGAGCCCCACGGCGCCGTCAGACCAGCTGGCGCTGCTGGCCAAGCTGCTGCGCTGGCCGGCCGCCGCCCTCTTCCCGGCGCTGGACCTCGCCCGCCTGCTGGCGTTGGACGCCGCGTTCGCGCCCGCCATCGCGCAGGACGCCGGCAGCGCCGCCTCCCCGGGCACGCTCTTTTGCAGTGCGCGTTGCTGCAGTCCGCACAGACAATTTTCTCCGTGCTTCTGCCTTGAACATTGGATAGCCTCCTTTGTCACTTGCAAATAGCTTTTGTATGAGCATAGGGGACATCTGCCACCGTCCAACATGTAGGTTCTTGCTATTTGACAGGCGGCGGCATTGGCGGCGCGCTGGCGACAGCCATGGCGGAGCCGCAGTCGCCGGCCAACCAGCAGACGGCGCTGCGGCTGGCTGCCAACTCCTTCCAGCAGCCGCCGCTTCGGCAGTGGGTTGCGGCGCAGGCGTCTGGCCTTCTGGACGGCTTCAATGGCTGCCTGCGCTCTGGCAACAAGGCTGTGCGGCTCGGCGTGGCGACCTTCCTGCTGAACTGCGCGGTGCTGGGAGGTGAGCGGTCGAGAATGCTCTCAGTGCCCCAGACGAGTGGAAACAAGACCTACTGTGCGGGCTGGTCGACAATGCTTTGCGCCCGCACAGCTGCCGGTGGTGCCTCGCTGCATCGTCTGGCAACTTGCGCATGCGGGCGGTTCCTGCCGGCAGGCGGTGTGGTGGCACAGCCATTGTGCCAGGCGTCTGCAAAAAATATGCTTGTTGTGACTGTCGTCCTGTCTTGTGCAGATGCGGAGCTGAAGATACAGGTGCTGTCGGGCCTGTCGGAGGTGCTGGGCAGCTCGCCGGAGGCCGAGGCTCCTGAGACGCTGTACAGGTGTGCACTGACTCCAGGGTTTGCAGACTTGTAGTAATGCACGTGTTGCATGCACAAGACATGTATTTCCTGCTGTGTGTGTGTCATGTGCGGCACCTTGTCTGGTGCGCCTGGTCTGTGGGCCTTGTTTGACAGCTTTGACCAGTGATGGCTGGAAGCTCACGAATGCATGTTGATGCAGGACGTTTGTGGCGCTCGGCACCGTTTTACATGAGGACAGCATGACGCGCACAATCGCCGCCGATCTGGGCGTCCCGCAGCAGGTCAGGGAGCGCCAGTCGGCAGCCACCGGCAAGGTCGCGGAGGCCGCTCGGGAGGTGCTGCAGCTGTTTTCACAATAGGACTCCATTCATTCGGCTGTCAGCGGACAGGTCAGGTGCAGCGGTGATGCATGCGCTTTTCAGATGCCTCAGTGCCAGAGAGCTCTCTAGGCTTCGCCATTCATCATGCCAACGCACCTCTGAGATGTGAAGTTACATCCGACCAGACTACTAAAACCGTCAAACCCTACCCAACAAATCAGGGCACGTATGCAATGGCCTCGATCTCGACGGCGGCACCGAGCGGCAGCGCCTTGGCGGCGTAGCAGGCGCGCGCCGGCTTCTCCTCGCTGAAGTACTTGGCTGCACCACCGCCATGAATCGACCGTGTCAAGGCAGAGAGAATCCCCGGATGCTAATTGATCGATTTGATCGACACGATCATGCATTTGAGTACATGCCAGCAGACATTCCAGTCAGCATGCAGCGCCATGGGTAGGATTCACTTCTCCAGCAGCCATGCACGCCGAGCATTGAGTTAGTGTGCGCACCGTAGATCGTGTTGACGGCGGCAAAATCGCCAATATCGGCCAGCAGCACGGTCGTCTTCACGACGTCCTTGTAATCGGCGGCCGCGGCCCGCAGGATGGCGCCCATGTTCTTCAGCGCCTGCTCCGCCTGCCCCTCGGCGCCACCCTCCGCCAGGTCCTTCGTCTGCGTGTGCGGTCAGGAAATTGATATTTTGTTCCAGAACATTTGCATCGTGCATGCACATACGCGGGCAGCACGTCTTGCCGGAGGCCGGCAGCCAGGATGTTCAGACACAGGCATCAGCCGCAATGCCAATCGCGAGAAGGGTGCGCGGAAATTACCCCTGGAATCAAGCCCACTTGGCCGCTGACATACAGCGTCGAGCCTGCTTGCACTGCCTGGCTGTATGCGCCCACCGCCGCAGGCGCCTCATCCGTGTTGATGAGCTGTTTCGACGAGCCTGTGCATCGTGCACAGGGGATCAGTAATGTGGACGATTGGTTGGACAAATTGCTCCTGTTGTCTCCGATTATTCAAGCATAAATGCATGCTGCCGTAACGCACCCGCCGCCGCCATGGTTGCCAGGCGCTGCCGGCGAGCGGGTGCAGTGCAGGTCGGCGCGCGCAGCAGGGTCGAGCCGATCTGAACCGGCAACACCGCTGATCGGGCAGCGGGCAGCGCGATGGAGCTGATCACGGGTCGTGAACACGCAAGCACTGTCATTGAGCTCGTCGAAAGTTCAGCACAATCACACGGTCGGTAGGCGTTGCAATTTGGCTTCCGCTGCGCACTAAGAAAAGATGTTTTGTGCAGAAACGATGTGCGATCAGCTCAATCCAGGCGCGATCGACACTTGCGCGATCATGCATGCCGCAGGCCCGCCGCGGTGCCGCCGGGAACGACTGGATCATGAGAGTCCCGCAGTTCGGGCAAGGGGACGAAATTCCTTCCTCGGTTGCTCAGGGTTTACAGCAGCCACTTAGCTTTGCGAGAAATTTGGCACGACCTTTCTCGGGTGCAGGCAGGCTAGGGGACCACACGTACAGGTGAGGACAGTTGCTGTGTGCCGTGCATTCGGCGCTGACGCTGCCGCCGCATGGATTGAGGCACACGCTTTGCACATCGCATGTGTGCGATGTGTCGCTGCTGCGGGTCTCGGGCGACGCCACAGCTGCTGGGTTCAGTCTGGGGCAGCAGGATTGCAGCATCTGCTCTTTGCTGCTGATGGTGGCAGCCTGCTGTGCTTGCAGGGGGTCAAGAAGTGGTGCAGCACCATCGGCCAAAATGGTGCGAAGCCGTGCGAGCTGCCAATTACACTTGTGTACCACAGGCTGCACCGCTTGCCATGCATTCCCGTGTAGTCTGGCGCCAGGCTCCCAGGCTCCGCGAGCCTCCACAGGCCATTGCCGTAGGCCAACGAGCTTTGCACCGAGTCAGGCACAGCCGCTTGAGCCTAGCTTGATGACTCCCTACACCTGTCATTTGGCAATGAGAAGCTTCATGCAGGCAGTAGGGAAGCGAGTCTCGAGCTCTGGCGGTGTCATGAGTGTCTGATGCACAGTCACTTGCGATGCGCAGGTCCTTCCTTTGAAGAAGGTGAAGGTTGTGCACAAGCACAAGGGCAAGTTCATCCGCCACCAGTCGGACACGAACGTCTCGGTCAAGGTGAGTGTCGTACTGCATGCGTCTTTGCAGGTTGCTGCTGCGACTGATCCACTGCTGCAGAAGCGCTGGCGGTGACCCGCCGCAGGGTGGCACGCACCCGCCCCTGACGGCCACTCTCCGCTGCACAGGAGTCATGGAGGCGGCCAAAGGGTATCGACTCCCGCGTGCGCCGTAAGTTCAAGGGCTGCGGCATCAACATGCCCAACATTGGCTACGGTACCAACAAGAAGCACAGGCACCTGCTGCCCAGCGGTGAGTGGTCCTTGGCGCACATCAGCGAGACGGCGCATCTTCTTGTGCATGATGGCGGGACAGGGCTGACGGAGCTTGTGGGGTGCCGACATGGAGCCATGCGTTTCAGGGGCAAGAATGACTGGAGACGAGGTCACCTTGTGTGAGCCTGACACATTGATCACATGCATGTGCAGGCTTCCGCAAGTTCGTGGTGCACAACATGAGCGACCTGGAGCTGCTGCTCATGCACAACCGGTGAGGATGCGGGAGAGCAGCCGAGCAGCTCGGCCTGTCTGCGGCAGACGATATGCTGCCGCAGCGGCATACGTATTGCTGCTGGCGCAGTGCTGCCGCGTCAGCAAACGAGTTATGGCTCGACCTTCAGGCATGGTCTCGCAGTGCAAGATTTGGTGCAGAAAGTTGTCCCAACATGCGGAAATTTGACTTGCAGGACGTACGCCGCGGAGATTGCGCACAACGTGTCGTCGCTGAAACGCAAGTCGATCGTCGACCGCGCCGCCGAGGTATGGCACTCTTGTGTGCTGGCTGCTGTTAAGAGTCGGCTGCTCGTGATGCGGCAGTCTGTTTCCGATGCGTCGGGGTCGCGTAAACGTGCGTCTGCCAGTCGGACTGGCTCGGCGGCAGTTCGGAATGCTAATGGCGTTTTGTCCTCTGCAATGCAGTTGAACATCAACGTCACCAATGGCAAGGCGAAGCTGCGCAGCCAGGAGGACGAGTGAAGCCGGCAGCCCGCTTCGCATGGTCCTGGTGGTGTTTCAGCAAACCCTGTCGGATGTGTTCTGTAACCAAAGGCCCACCTAGCCGGAATGATGCCGACTGAGGTTCAACCCACAGACGTCTGGGCATAGACGCAACCGGCTCCTTTCCACCCTGTGCATTGAACAACGAACCGTGAAGGGCCGCGATGATGTGTGACCTGGCTGCTACGTCGGATAGTGGCGTATGGCCTCCTCACGTCCCAGCATTTTCAACCCATAACAAACCATGCAAATCCACACGAAATACAATTCGTATCATCAACGCAAAGCAGCTGTCATAGCACATGACTTGCCGAAATGTCGTTGCAACAGGAGCCAGCAACGTTTGCCGGTTCCAATTTGCGACAGAGCACTCGTGGCAACGCTTTCTCCTTAGGTTGTGGCAAATGGCAGTACAGCATTGCTGCTGACTACCTTCCAACCCGCATTTCTCCTCACTACTCTGAATCTGCGATGTCCTCTCCTCCGTCCCGCCGCCTCGAGAGGCGCTGCCTGCCACTCGACTGCTTTCCTCTGCTCTTCTTGAGCGCTCCTGTGGCTGCTTTGAAGCCCTGGCGCAGCGCCCAGCTGCCAACTGGCACCGCCACGCCCAGCACGCCCTTGCCGACGGTGGCTGTGGCCTGCACTCAAGCACTTGGCATTTTAGGGTGAGTTGGCGAACCAATGGGATGCTAGACCCTTTGTGTAAAGAACGGAGCAGCTGTGACAGTATCGATATCAGTGGACATAGGGACAGGAAATTCCGCTTCAGCAAGCAAGCAAGCAATGAGCGATGTGTCTTCAGCTTGCTGACCTTGGCGGCGTTGGTGATACCATTTGCTGCTGCGGCGCTCGCTTCACGCGCGTCCTCACGCCGAGAGTATCGCTCTGACGGGAAGTACCGCCGGGGTCCCTCGTCGGGGTCCTCTCCAAGCTGCCCGAGAACGTGATACGGTGGTCAGCACCCATAACTGTTGGTTCGTAAATCCGTGACAATGAGTGCCACAGAAGCGCGCGGCTGGCTGATGAGCTTGCCAAGCCAGATAAGGCAGTCGGGTGCACAGCAAACATTGCTGGCGCACACCTCTTGCCGCCGCTGGCGATACAGGTACGATGACGAATGCTCGACAGCAAGCGCCTCCGGCGGCGGCGCCGCTTGCCGTACGGGTGGCAGAGACCGCACAAGGTCCTTCCTCATGCCCGACTGCTGCTCTGGCTCCGATGCTGTGCGCCAGAATGACTATATGTTTGACGCTAGACACGTATCAGCATCAAGCCGATGTCAACAGGTGGCGCTTCTGGTGTGCTTTGTACTCGGCCACTTACCACAGGTGGGCCTGCCGCGGCATGCCGTCCTGTGAAGGCCGCTTGGGTGCCGGATTTGGAGTGGCCGAGAACAGGCTTGACTACTAAGCCTCGCTGTCGGGGTCAGTTTGCCGACCTGGCCCAGGCTGGCCATCGAGGTGGGGTGCTGGACGTCAGATACTGCTTGCGGTCGGCGCTACACGGCTAAGCGGCTACTTTGGCCAGCTCCAAGGGCGTAGCTCGTCAGCGTACGCGAGGATGGGAGGCAATGCACTGCTGCACATCCAATCTTTGTTGGGTCACATGCAGGGGGAAAATGGAACCGCATGGTACTTCGCCTGCTTCCAGCTGCAGCTCAAAAGCAAGGAAGGAAAAGAGATTGGCGCACATTCTCTCTTTCCTGACAATCGTGACTTGAGGTACATGCCAGGATATAGCGCTCGGGACGGCGGCGCGGGCTGCTGAGGGTCCACAGCCAGCTTGCAGCCGACGCACTGATCGGCAGAGGCCGTTGCGGCCCGTAGCTCGCTGTCTGCAATCATGGCGGGTTTCGGCTCCAGCGGCGGTGGCTTCAGTTTTGGAGGTGGGTCACCGCGCGTCGAGGTGGCTTGCAGACACATCGACAAGTGTGCCTTGCCAAGTGATGCAGCAGCTGCAATGTGCACTGCATGTCCTGGCATGCAGGCGCTGCATCCACGCCCGCGTTCGGCTCGTCTTCTGGCGGGATGTTCGGATCCACCTCCACGCCGGCTTTCGGGGGCGCCGCGTCCGCGCCGGCTTTTGGCGCATCTTCCGCCCCAGCATTTGGCGCAGCATCTGCTCCGGCATTCGGTGCGTCTGCAAATTGGCATCACCTGCCGTCATGATGCTGCCGCAGTGCCTGTGCGGATTCTGCCACCCGGCATGGCCTTGATGTTGCAGATTCTGTGCCTGCCGTGATCGACGCCAATCCTGATTCTGGCCACACTTCTGAAACAGGTTTTGGGCAAAGCCAGCCCGCGGCGTCGGCTGCCCCTGCATTTGGCGGTGGGGGGGGCTTTGGGCAGCCAGCGAGCTCGGCGCCGGCCTTCGGGTTTGGCGGCACGCCTGCTGCAGCTCCAGCGGCCAGCTCGGCTCCGGCCTTCGGCGGCGGAGGCCTGTTTGGCAGCAGTGCCGCCCCTGCGGCGGCGCCAGCGTTCGGCGCAGCCGCCAGCCAGCCGGCCGGCTCGCTGTTTGGCGGCGGCGGCTTTGACGCCGCAGCTGGCGGGTTTGGCCAGCCGGCCGCACCAGCAGCCGGCGGCTTTGGCCAGCCGGCCAACTTGGCAGGCGGCCTGTTCGGCACTCCTGCCTCGGCGGCGCCCGCCGCCTCATCGACAGCTGCATTCAGCTTTGGCGGCGGCGCTGCTGCTCCCGCAAGCGCGCCCGCGACTGCCTCGGCGCCGGCATTCGGCCAGAGCAGTGCCCCGGCGGCGTCTGGCGGCCTGTTTGGAGCCGCGCCAGCTTGTGCGTCCTCATCTGGTCGTTCTGCGCGTTGTCATCTTTGTATGCTATGATGGGCTCACAGAGAGGCTCATCTCCCCTCCTCCTGGCAGTTTGCTGCTTGTGGCTTACAGAATAATGCAGGTTGCAATGTCGTTCCGACGCCTGGATGCAGCTGCGGGGGGTGGCTTCTCCTTTAGCGGTGGCGCGGCAGCCGGCTCGGCCCCGTCTCTTTTTGGCAGCTCTGCCGCAGTCGCATCTGCCGCACCGGCATCCGCTGCGCCGGCATCCGCTGTGCCGGCTGCAGCCGGCGGCCTGTTCGGCTCGGCGCCAGTCCCTGCGGCGTCGGCGCCTGTGGCGTCTCTCTTCGGCGCCGCGCCCGCCGCGTCTGGCGCGCCCAGCCTGTTTGGCGCTCCCGCCCCCGCGGCGTCTGCAGCCCCGGCAAGCGGCAGCGGCTTCAGCTTTGGCGGCGCGCCCGCGCCTGCCGCCTCACCGGCGCCGGCGGCTTCAGCGGCGCTTGCAGCCGCTTCCGGCGGCTTTAACTTTGGCGGTGTGTTGCCAGCCCAATGCATCCCAATGCCTCCCCTTACATGTCTCCTTCTACAGGTTGTATGGGCAGGCAAATCCGTGCTGGGTGGTTCAGAGCATACATGGCGGCTATGATACAACAGCAACAGCACACTTGTTGGTGTGACAAAGCAAAGGCAGGCGAGTTACAAAGTCGAACACGCGTGCTCTGACAGGCAGCCCGCTGTTCGGGACGCCGGCAGCTTCTGCGCCTCCGAGCGATGCGGCGGCGGCTAGTGCAGTGGCACCGTCTGCCGCTCAACCTGCCGCCTCAGCAGGCCTCTTTGCCTTTGGCAGCACCCTTGCTCCCGCCGCCTCATCTGCTCCCCCAGGTAAGACACCAGCCTCCCCCAAATGAGCGCCTGGCGCTTGTGGTATAATGATCCGACCATCGTGCAATTGCTGCTTTTGACCCTCACCCCTGCGTTGCTCTGGACAGACACTGGGGGTGACTGCTTGCAAGGCGCATTGTGCCGGGACCAGGCCGACATGGCCTGCAGTCAGCTGTGTTGGCAGCAGTGCAAATCTCAGTAATCACATTGTCCTGCATATGCAGCGGCTTCAGCGCCGCAGTATGGCGCCCTGGTGCCCGCGACGGCCAGCACTCCGGCTTTCCAGCTGTCCTCTGCACCGGTGGCGGCGGCCATTGGCGGCAGCAGCGCCGCTGCCGCCGCCGCCCTGCCGCCCGTCGCATCAAGTGCGCCGGCTGCAGGTGGGACCAGACTTCTATAATGCTAGTCAGTTGGTCCATCGACATGTGCCTCACGAGGTTAGTGGTTGCGCATGAAGCAGCGTGATCTATTTGTGAAAATTCACACGTTTTGGAGGAGCAATTGGTGCAATGTGAGATGCGCTGGGTCAACCTGTCTGTCAGCTCACGCAATTTCCACCATGCAGCAGGCTTCAGCTTTGCAGCGGCGACGCCCGCGGCCAGCTCCGCGGCGGCCGCGACGCCGGCCGCCAGCGCACCGGCGCTGTCGCTGTCCGCTGCCGCCACGCCCGCTGCGGGCGACGCGGCGGCGGCGACGCCGGCCACGCCCGCCGCCAGCACGGCGCCGCCCGGCGGCGAGCTGGCCATCGTCACGTCCACCGGCGCGGCCGCGGCGGCGGCCGTCCAGCCGCAGGTGGGAAGGCAGTGCTTGCGTTGCATCAGCGGTGACACATCAATCGGCTGTGCTCGATCTGACACTGAGGGCTGCGGGCCACGACCTGCCTCATGGTCGGCCCTGCCCTGCACGCCATGCAGGTCACTGTCCGCTCGAGGGGAAAGAACACTCACAGGAAGCACACGCACCCACGGCGGGCCTGAGGCCTGGATCGCGCCGGGAGTGCGCCTCGGGTGGCCCACACCGCTAGGCGCCCACCCTTTCCGCACTGGCCAACAGCTGCACCCTCATGCGACTATTCAATAACTAGTTAGACTAACCCCTCTCTGGGCCGCAGGCGCCGTCGGAGATCCGCGGCAAGAACGTGGAGGAGATCATAGCCGGGTGGACGTCGGAGCTGGAGGCGCGCTCCCGTGCCTTCGTGAAGCACGCCGGCGAGCTGGCTACGTGGGACCGCCACATCCTGACCAACCGCCGCGCGCTGCTGGACCTGGAGGACGAGCTGAAAAGGGTGTGCCACCTTTAGCCTTTCAAGTGGTTGCGTCATGAAGGCTAACCCGTTCACATCATTGAGAAAGTCGTCTCGGCCAACCGGGCCAACCCTGGGGGACGAGCTCAGGAAGGTGTGTCGATTTGCAATTAGCCACTCTATCCGGGCTGTCCTGGCTTTTTGCTCAGAGAAGCCTGCACTGCCTCGAGTGGCATGTCTGCGCAGCCCCTGTAGCATCCTCGATGAATTGACCGTTCGTCGCGCACACTGGCCCGGCCAGGTAAACAAGGGGCAGGAGGCGCTGGAAAAGAAGCTGGGGCTGCTGGAGACGCACCAGAAGGAGGTCCACGACTCGCTGGTCTCCATCGAGTCCGAGGCCGCTCGCATGTACCAGGTGAGGGCTCGTGCCTGAGCCCTGGCTGCTGTAATGGGGCCGTGTGTTGCTGCACAACACACGAGACAGAGCACGATCGGCTGTACTCCGCAATTTTTTTGCTGTTGTATTGACCCCTGCCGTCGCCGCCGAAGGAGGAACGGGCACTGCTGGACGACGACTAGGTGGAGCGAGACGGACCGCACTCGAGGCCTGTAGAAATATCTCTCATCAGCATTCTACCATCAGAGTACACTGCCGCCGGCTGCCGCAGGAGGAGCGGGCGCTGCTGGACGATGATTCTGCGGAGCGGGACGGGCTGTACGAGCGCGCGGACCGCGTCGCCGCCGCGCTGGCCTCCACCGGCGACGAGCTGCGCGACATCATCGCCGACGTCAACGAAGGTGCCCTTCTCCTGTCTCTCCGCCGCCGCATTCTGCAGCATGTGACATGCATGCATTGCGCGCCTTGTGCACTGTCGACAATCACCCTGACCGACCAACGCGATTGTCCGCAGGCGCGGCGGCGGCGCTGGGTGCGCCAGACACGCCGCTGGCCAAGGCGGTGCGCATCCTGAACAACCAGCTGCAGGCGCTGACGACCATCGAGACGCGCACGGGGGAGCTGGAGGGACGCCTAGGCCAGCTGGACGTTGCCGCGTGAGCGCGCTGGTGTTGTTGACACCGGCATATGGGGCCGCCATGGGGCCGGCAAGCGGCGACCGCGGTACTTGACATCTTGAATAGCTGTGTTGGCGCACAACAGGGGGTTCCAGCTTGCGTGCTTCATGGGAGTGCCGCCGTGGTCTGCAGCGCCCCTTCTTGTTGTGAGGAGTGAAGCCCAGCAAAGTTGCTGAAGGAATCCCGAGTTTCTGACACGCGATGCCCGCCCTGTATCAGAAAATTTGCAGCGGTGTCGAACGCCCGAGCTGCCATATCTCATTCTGCAACCCGCTACTGTAACGTAAGGCACTGTAGAGATCCGCTCGCCAGAGCTTGTGGGTGCAGCGTGCTCACGGGATCTCAACACCTCCCCGCCAGTTGCTCGCTATGGCCGAGTGCCTCCGTCGGACAGCAGGCACCTTGTTGCATGCACCCGGTGAAGGGACCAGCTGCTCATATCGACACACCAGCACAGCGCTGCGCGGCTGCAGATTACGGCAGGCAAACCGAAGACCAGCTAGTCGACCTGGCTGGAGGCCAGCGCACAGAATCGCGTGCGAGTACGGCAGGCAGCCGGAGTACAGGTGGAACTTCTCCATGCATTGTCGACGCCGCCTGAACGTTGGCAAGGGTGACTTCCTTGTGCTGCAAGATGCGCTGCGATGTGCTGCGGCGCCGCGCTGGACAATTATGAGCGTGTATTCACCAAGGAAGCTTGAGTGTTATGACTGCTGGGCACCTGCAGACCGACAGATTCGCGGCCGTGGGAGGACAGGGGGTCCTACGACTATGCGCCTCCGCCCAGCTCGCCGCGAACAGCGCGGCCTCCGCCCGGCGGCGGCGGCGGCGGCCCTGGCGGCCCGAACAACAATGGCGACGGCGGCCTGAACAGCTTCACGAAGGCGCTTATAGCAGGTGGGCCTCCAACCAGACGCGCTGGCCCTTGCACAGCATGTGCATACTGCCACGCGTGAGCCGCTGCGAGTGGCTGGCGTCGTGGTTCTGGCGACGGGTAGTCACCAATGTCAGCTTTCGTTGGCCCCTCATCGCAGGCGCCTTTGTGATGGGCATGGGCGCGGGCGTGTGGTTCAACTCGGAGGCGTCCTTCCGGCCCAATAATGTGGCCAGCACCGAGATGATCGACCGAAAGACGCCCAACTCGGAGCTGTGCATGGCCAACGGCTACAGCTCTATGGTCTTCGACCAGCGCATCTTCGTGTCCTTCAACCCGTGCGTGCCTGCTTCCCTCGCCCCTCTACACCTCCATGCTCATGATCGACAGATTTTGCACACATTATACAGGGGTGAGTGTGCCACGCGGACATGTTCCACTTATCAGCATCGATTATTCATCCAGCCGTCAAGCTGAATCAAATGCTGTCTGCAGGTTCAACGTCTACGTTGCACAGCCCGAGGTGAAGCCTGGATGCGTGCTGCGGCGGAGCAACGTGCGGGAGCTCGAGTCGCGCAACCTAGTCGACAGCAAGGAGGTGCCGCCTTGAGAGACTCCCTGTAACTACCCGGCCCAGGATCGCTTTAACCAGGCCATGGACCGGACCAGTGTGTTCGTGATCTGCGCCCTTGTGAACCGCTTGCATGCACTGACCCAGTCGTGTCTTTCGATGCTCCAGGTGGAGGCGTGCAAGCGCAACATGAACACCTTCGCCTTCGTGGGCGACCTCGAGAAGAGCCCCGAGGTGACACACAGAACGAAAGTTTGTGCGCCTTCACCAGTTTACTTCGCGTTGCACCTTCCGGCAGCTGTGCTGGGCGCTGTGCTGTGAAGACACGTCGGTGGCACCCACTCGCAGCGCGTTTTTGTGCGCCGCAGGTATCTTGTGTGTACCACAGCGAGGCAGCGGAGAACCAGTTCTTGCAGAACCCGGGAAAGAGCGTCCTGGGCGACGGCTTCCAGGCGCGCAGCGGCAGGCAAGGGCTGGCCGCGCCGGGCCAGGATGCGACGCCTTGATGAGTTTATTTTGGCAGCTGTGTGATGTGTACAGTAGTCGGAAATCGAGTGGCTGGACCGGAACCTGCCACGAGAGTGTAACGTTCCAATCGGCGTGAGCGCAATGGGGCAGCACTAGTGAAGTGTGGGCCTCACAGTGCGGGCGAAACCGTGCAGCCTGCATGAATTGCTTATAGTGCATTGGGATTAGAGCACATGATTATGAGGCGGACCACGTCTTACAACTCGTGTGCTTCTCAGTCACATCACCGCCACACATAGTAGCTGCGGCGCAGCAATTTCAGAAACCCGTACAAAAGAACTGCAAACCACAAGTCAAAGAAAAGAGTGGATCGAATTTCGGTTCTGCTCTGCTAATCTACAGGCCAGTCAAGCTCAACACAAATCAGCTACATGGCCGCCGCTTTCCGCCGCTGCTCAATACCGCGTCAAGCTGCACCCAAAGCAACTACGTAGCCGCCGCTTTCCGCCGCTGCTCCTTTAGCCGCTTTTCAATGTCGGTGGCAACATTGAAGATGCCGCCGGTGGGCAGCTCGCATACGGCACACCGCCCCGCGTTCTTTTTGTTGGCGTTGTGCTTCAGAGCGCAGTTCTCGCAGAAGTAGTGGCGACACCGCGTGACCTGCGTCACAGCCCGAGGAGCTTGTCAGCAAGGGAAAGCAGCGAGAAGGCGTGCAACTGTCGGAGCTCTTTGCAGGCATGCTCAATGCACAAGCGCTCGCGCGGGCTGCCATGTGTCGGTGCTGCCGCCGCCGCCACCGGCAGACCACATTGCATTGACAGCATTGTAGGCATGGTGCTCACCACGGGGTCCTGACACTCCTCCCACGGCCGGCGGCAGATGTAGCAGGCGAAGGGCAGCTCCTCCTCGTCCGAATCAGACGCCGCCGCAGCCGCCGCCTCTGCCGCCTCCGCGTCGGGATTCCACCCCTCGGCGATCTTCAGCGCCTTCGCCTTCTGCTGCTGCTCCCACTCCTGCAGGTGGAGGAGCGCTCACATGCGAGACCGGAATGCCTGAGTTGTCTAGGTAGGCAGGCAAACAGCTACCTAGCAGTGTGTAAGGCTTCAATGAACCGGAGTAAGAGCTACAAAGGGACTGCTGCCGCACCCGCTCGGTCTACCAGCCGCCTCGCACTCTTTCAATTATGGAAGACCCAACAGAAACCCAGATGTCAAGCTGAGAAAGGTTTATGGCCGCACCCGCTCGATCTCCCAGCCGCCCTTGTAGTCCGAGCGGTCGTGCACGAACTTGCAGGCGTCGCCGTAGCCGCAAAACCCTGTCTCCTTGTAGTCCTTGCAGATGTCGGGCTGGTAGTCGAAGCGCACGGAGACGCGCGCGTGCACGTTGGCGCGCAGCGGCCCATGCTGTCCGCCGCCCTTCTCCGCCCCGATCGTGTGCTCCCGCCGGAAGCCCTGCGACATGGTAGATAGGATTCAATATCGGACACCAATTCGTACCTGTACCAGCTTGTGCTTGTGTTGCACGATGATGGAGGAGCCCAAGCGCTGCTGTCTTCCACGGCACACCATGCAGTCCAGGAGTCCACCCTTCAGCATAGTGTGATTGCAACTCACAACCAACATGCGGCATGTCCCACCTTTTTGTAGTCTGTGTAGTTGTTAATGCCCTTGTAGTCGCCGCTGGGCTGCGCCGCGCCGTCTTCGGTCGTCGCCTGCGCCAGCACCTGCTCACGCAGCGCCCTGAGGCAAGGAGCAGACAGGATCAGCACCAGGCATACGCTTGGGGAGGTGCCACAGCGAATTGCCACGGCTGAAAAGGAGCAGGATACCAGCATAACATGTCAGAAACATAGGTTGCAAGTGACCGTAACGCACTAAAGACACCAATGAAAGGGACATGCCTGGCATCGCGGTCGAACGCCGTCTCCGTCTCCAGGGTGGCCGTGGCCCTGTTGTCCGTCGACTGCTGCAGCGTGCGGCTGCTCTCAAACGTGAACGGCTCCACCTTTTCCTCCTCTGGCCGCTTGGTGGAAAAGGCCAGCCGATTGTCCGCCTTTGCTGCCTTGATTTTGCGCACCGCGCTGGGCTCTGCCGGCTCTGTCGCGAGCTGCGCCGCCTCCGGCTCCTCCGCCTGTGGCCGCTTGCGGATGTTGCCTCGCCGCTGCTTCTTCGCAAACGTCACAACGGGCTGCGCCTCTGATGCTGGCGCTGCTGCATCTGTTGTCGGGCCTTCGGCGGCTGCTGCGTCCGCCATTGCTGCTGCTGGCAGGTGCAGATGAGGGAGATTACCAGTATAGAGGTCGTTTCAGCTGCAAAAGGAGGAATAATGGCCATTGCACCTGCATTTTGCAGGATTTACACACCTCGTCGTGAGGGGGAGTGCATATGTGTAAATAGGAAGTTGCAGGAAGCAGCAGGCGCTCCAACTGGCGCGGTAGCGGCCCGGCTGAGCCAGCTTGGGAAGCGCTGAAACTAGGCCAGCTTCAATTGCATACGTAGTACCTGTCCTCGACGTTTCACGTCTTATGACATAGCTGACAGCAACTCAAGCGTCCATCGACTCGACGCTTACCCAAGGACAGGAATCCAGGCTCGTTGCTGCACTTGCACGTAACGTTCGCGAGCCCAGAGTCACTTGAGGCATCTTTGCGGCATCTTCCACAACAGGCAGCTCGCGTCAGGAGATAATGGCAATCCGTAGCCGCGGCGGCAGGCGCCTCCTGCAGCTGGTGCAGCAGCAGCTGCTGGCCGTTGGTCGAGAGGCACCGGCCTCACCGCCTTGCGTGCAGGTGTAACAGACTCTGCAAAGCCCGTCTGCGTCGCTTGTCTGATTCTGACATGAAAATGCGATGGTAACGAATGACGCCTTACTCTGCCGCGCAGTATCTGACGGTGCTGCGCACGGCAGCCTGGGCGCCAAAGGGACAGGCTCAGGCCTTTGGGTCGGTGGCTCCTCTGAAGCAGGTACTGTTACGTCCCATTGCATGATGTACAGAAGCCTGCAGTCATGCCGGCAGTCTGACCACTACCTACGTGTGCATGCCTACATGTCAAACCGGAGCTCAATACAGAGCGAGTCCTTTTATCTTGCAGGCTGGCAGCCGGCAAGGTCAGCCACTGCAGCATGCGGCGCGAGGCTTCTCCGCCACGGCCGCCGCCAGCGGCAGAGCGAGAGGGGTGATCTCGTATACACAGTACCTACCCTGTCAAGCAGAGCATGAATGTGCCTCCGCACAGCACACAGCCTCCGCACAGGCAGCTGACGCTGAGCCTCTCTCGCGCAGCCCGTCTCGTTCGTGAGCCTGGTGGTCACAGCGGCCACCGGCGGCGCACTCCTGATGTACTACAACCACCTCATGGACCAGAAGCTCAAGAAGAGTGCGCTCCCTTCCCACAATCCGCTCAGTTCTATTATACAGCAATGCCTGCAGAGTGGCCTGCAGCTCCTCAGTGGCACGAGGTCGGAGTTATGGCTGTACCGTTGCTACAGATCACATTCCCCGGCAGCACTGCACCGCACCGTGCATGGGTTCACCGTTTTAGGCTTAGCCCGTGACGAAGGCATTTCGCTGCATTCTGCAAGGCTTGGCTCTACTGAATGATTGGTGATCGTGGAGTGTCTGTCTCTGCAGGCGCGGCGCCTGCGGAGACGACGGCGGGTCGCTCCATGATCGGGGGGCCCTTTGAGCTGGTGGACCAAAATGGGCTGCCCTTCAGTGATAAGGACCTGCTGGGCGACTGGGCGCTGCTGTACTTCGGCTTCACCTTCTGCCCCGACATCTGCCCCGACGAGCTGGACAAGATGGCCGCCGCCGTCGACGCTGTAGGTGCGACTCTCATGTATGCCTGTGCGGCTCGAACATATTCTAATATTTGTTATATAGATCATATGGTATTTTGGTTGTGGTTTTATTAGAAAGTATAAAAAGACTGGAATGTTAACTTGTGGAGTTCGAAATTTATCTTTACCTCACTTTTCTCCTTACCTCACTTTTCTCCTTACCTCACTTTATGCCCCGACAACTGCCCCGACGAGAACTGGAAAAGATCGCCGGCGCCGTCGACGCCGTAGGTGGGTCTTGCATGTGAATGAGGGTCTGGGTGGGATCTGTCCTGCGATCTTTCGCCTCTCCCTCTGCCCCGACAACTGTCTCCCCAAGAGCGCGATCAGGCGGTCGACTCCGTCGATGCAACAGGTGGGTCCCGGGGTATCATAAGATCGCATCGGACCAGCTTTGCACCTCGGCACTGGATCATGGACTCGGGCAGCGCCGCGCCTTGAGCCTGCACCCAATGCGGCGGGCGCGCTCAGATTGACAAGTCTGGCAGGACCAGCCTCACGTACTGGCTTTTCACGTGCTGCGCAGAAAAGGAGAGCGGGGCGCAGATCCGGCCGGTGTTCGTTTCGTTGGACCCGGAGCGGGACAGCGTGACGCAGGTGCGCCCGAGTGCATGAAGGGTTGTCAGGTCCATGCGAAATATCCGGCAAACTGGGAGATGCTGCGGGCTGCCTTCAAACGCTGCAGCAGTGATTTGAGTCACCGTTCAGGGTTTCAGACGTGGGAGTTGCGCGCAGGTGCGCGAGTACGTAAAGGAGTTCCACCCGCGCCTCGTCGGCCTCACTGGCCCCAGAGAAAAGGTGCGCGCCCCATCCACTGGTCTCTGGCACGCCTTTCCAAAGCAGCAGGATGCGATGCCGACCGTGGACTGCGCCAGCCTCTCGTAAGCCATTCGAGCTGCGCCACATTATTCTGCCTCTCTGCTGGAGATGCCGGGGCGCCCAGCTGCCGATTCTAATGTGCACCCAGTCATCGAGGCGTCCCACAACGGGACTTTGCTGCCGCGCAGACGGACGCCGCCGCAAAGGCGTACCGGGTATACCACATGAAGACGGATGAGACGGAGGTCAGTGCTCAAATGCATGTGCGTGCGCCCCACTCAGCACTGCACACAGAGTACACAAGGAGTGGATGTCTGCTTCAACGTGAGCCCTGCCAGTGCGTTTTGTTCATCGAGAGCGCTAAGAAAACCTTATGCATGCAAACCCTGCTGTCGTACAGGACTATCTCGTGGACCACTCCATCATCATGTACCTGGTCAACCCGCGCGGCGAGTTCGTGCAGTTCTTCGGCAAGAACTTTGACACGCCGGCGCTGGCCAAGGCCATCCAGGGCCACGTGTCGGGCTGGACAGCGGACGCTTCTTAGGGAGGGGGGCGGCCAGCAGTCTGCTGGCTGGCAAGAAAGACGTGTGTGTGCCATCGCTTGGCTGTGTTATGATTGACCTTGTTTTACAAGAGGGTATGACTGATTCGAATTACAAACCTATCCGTTCAGCTGCCAGGTAGCTATGCTGACCATGTCACTCCTTGAACTTCAAAGCTCGACCGGCCGGCCGGATTGCTGGTCATTGCTGGACTCAAATGTGCTGGGCTTGGGGACCCCATGTGGCAGGCCAGAACATGCGCGGCTGCCATCACACGCAGCTGACGAGCAGCCACTCAATGGCGGCGTCCACGTCGCAGTTTGCATCCTCCAGGGCATCCCGCGCCTTTGCCGAGTTGAAGCCCATGGCCTGCATGTGCGGCATCAACGCCTGTCACGCTGTTTGTCACGTCGTCGCACGAACATGGGCAAAAGTAAACCAATTGAAGAATTGATCTGCCTTGCGGAATGAGCGAACGTCACCATGCAGTAGCAGGCGCCAGAGGCCTATGGCGTGGGCAGCGAGGTGCAGCCACCAGAGTTGTTTTGCTGCCTTCTGCATCACAAACAGGATCTGAATTGAGAATGGCAGGAAGCATTGAGGACGTGCACCTCCAGGCGGGCGATATCGCAGGCGATGGCCGCGGCGCGCGCCTCCTCCGCAGCCGCATTGGGCGGCGCCTCGTGCACATCGTCGCCCCTCCTGCCCCTGCCCTTCGGCCTGCCGCGCGGCTGCTGGGTGCCCGCCTCCCTGCTCGCAAGAAACCATTCAGAAGAACCTTTGTTGAACAGCTGACAGGCTCTGGGAAAAGTCTAGCACACTATCCAAGCAGAGCAGAGCACGCAGAGCCTCTGGAAGACAAGCAGAAGCGCTCACGATTTCGGCGCCTTTGCGATAACGCCGCCCGCACGCGATCGCTTCACGCCGCCCGCCGCCCGCTGTTGCCGCACGGACGCCGCCCTGCCGCTGCCAGCTCTGTGCGCGCCGTTGGACACGTCCCGCAGCGGCTGCACCCCCGCGCCGCCGTTCCTCTCTGGCGCCACGGCCTGCAGGCGCACGGCCACCCCAAGTGCTGTGTCAACAGCAGAATCCACGTGGCAGTTGCGGTGGCTCCTGGCCAAGCCCATGCCGCGCACATCAGCAGAAACTCATGCCAGTTGGCAGCCTGATCAACACAAATGTATGCACGGCAGAGAGCACAGTTGTCCATCCAAGCCAGTTGGAGGCACCAGTGTTGCAAGCACAGGCCTTGCGGACAAAAGGAACTGCCCGTACCTGGGCCGGCTGCAGCAGAAACTGCGCATGCATCTGCTTTGTGGCGCCGCGTAGCCGCTGCAGCAGCGCAATCTTCTGTTCTCGGCTCAGTTTTGTCTCGTCCTCGCCTGCGTGCACAAGCGACCACTGGAGCATGAGCATGGGAACAAGTGGGGCATGCAGCCGCACAGGTACCATACAGACATGCAGAGCCGATGCAGACTGTGTGCCGAGTCAGAGGCGCCCCTCAATGGGAACAGTGATTCATGCCAGGGTTAGAATTTTGTGCCACTTGCAGCAAATCTCGACGGCTTTTGCTGAACGTACCCATCAGGTCATCCGGCAGCGCTGCGGCCTGCCGCCGATTGAGCTGTGGGGTGGCCACGACCTCCTCCAGCTGCTGCTCTGCCGCCTGCTTCTGCGCTGCACTCAGGCCATACCTGCAGCAGCAGCGGCGCCGCCCAGCTTGGCATGCTGGACACCGTTCGCAGGGATCGACAGCAGACAGCAGCAGACGCAAGGGTGGCAACGGCGAAAATGACGCGCATTGTTGGCGCACAGGGTGTCACCAATAGCGCTGCAGGGTATACAAGGCATGCAGATGCTTCAAAAGATACTCAAAGTAAACCTCACTTCTCTTCCGCCTCACCCCGCCACGCCGCCTTCATCTCCGGCGTCGGGTTCGCTGCGTGAATGCAGCAGACGGTGAGTCAACGACTTCCCTGAGGCAAGCTCAGACACAGCACCTGGGGTTGGTCTCCAATAACAAGTTCGCGTGGTCATGCACCCGCACGCATCATGCACCCGCACGCATCGCGGTGAGGCACCCAAAATGTCACACAGGCCTGGGCGACTCAACGTAATGCCGAACAGAAATGAGCATGAGGAGAACACTCACGGCCGGACCAGATGATGAGGCCCGCCTTGCGCTCGACGCCGGTGCGCGCATTGTTTTCCAGGCGGATGCGGTCGATGTCGACAGTCAGCCCCGTGTACGCTGCGCAGACGGGAGCGACACCCGTTTCAACTTTTGCACAAGGCTTTTGTCCCCAGCGTGCATTGCCGCACCACATTGAGGTGCCTGCCTCTGCCAGCATCGCGATGGCCGCCTGCTGTCAGTCATGCCCAGTGAGCGCTTTCGGAGCTTGCGTGCACGCTTGGGCGAGCATGGTGAGGCTCCAAGCAGCTGCGCAGGCTGCTGTGCACTGATTGCGAGACCATGCGGCAGTTAACGGTGCGGCGCATCATGCGGCCTGCGTCACTCACCCACAATGGACTGCTGCCCCAGCAGCCGCTGCGTCTGGCCGTACAGCTGCTGGTTCATCTTGCCGGGCAGCAGGCCGCTGTCCTCGATCTCCCGCCACTTGCCGACGCCATACTTCATGAGGCACAGCCGCAGGATGGCCGCCTCCGTCTTCGTCCAGCCGGGCGAAGGGCTGAAGTTCCATCTGCGAGTGACAATGACGAACAGCGTCTCAGGTGCGCTGTCTGGCAGCGATTGCAGTACGCAGTTGGTAGGTTGCGGCGCGCACAGGCGTTGCTGTAGGAGAAGCGCACAGGGAGGCCGAGTCGCCGATCTTGGGCCCACGGTATTCGTTGCTGCTCTCCATGGGGCTCGAACTTCGCCTTCGCGTGCTGAAATGGCCCGCTCCGGTCGCCCTGCACTCTTGAGTCGCAACGAATGCCCCGATGCAATTGCGCTAATCCAATGCGTGGCGCACCAAGCGTTCAAGATCACGCCAGCAGGGGCTGTGTAAGGTGTTCGTAGCCAGCACAGTAGAAGCAAGGACAATGCACAAGGATTGTGACGCAGTGATGCGATGGGTCCATTTTCAAATTACGAAATCAAGGCGGCCGTTGGTCTTCACAGCATGCAGCCAGCCGGATTGGCATCTTGCTCTGCAACGCGCCATCACTTTCATGGAGAAGGGGTCCGTGACAAGAAGTTGAACGCGCAACGCGGCTTATGTACGCCTGCACCCAGATTGCACATGGCACCAACATGCACATCGTGCGCGGCAGCGGGCCGCAGGGCGGAGCGGCAGGTACAGATCGCTACTAGAGACCTGCACCTGTATCTGCACCAGCTTGCAGGTGGCATGTATGAATTTCTTTTCAAAGGTTGCCTCAAGAAATTAGAAGGCTTTCAACCTGTTGTGCTGACACCAACAGCATGTCAATGGACCGCAATTCGAAAGCATCATCATATGTCATCAACAGTGTCATCAAAGTGTACCTATACAAGTCAGCACGAAACGGAATGACTTGGGGCGGATTCCTTGCGGAATGATGCCCGACAAAGCAGAGGGCGTCGTCTGTGCTCTAGACCCAGCTACCTATCCAAGATATGCGCTGCGCCAAGTCCACAATTTGCATGAAATCGCTGCCGGGCTCCCTTGCCACTGTTGGAACCCCAGATGCCTGTGACGCCATGAATGTGCGGCCCCTCCGCCCATTGCATCGCACACCCACGAATTGCTTGCCGATCTCTGCTCCGCTGCCGATCAAAAAGTAATGTGTCAGATGAATATGTATTCCATCGCTGCCTCCAGAGAGGCAGTCATGTTCAGCACCCGAGCCGAGCCGCCGTGCGCATTGTTGTTGCAGCTGGCCTCGGCGCCGCCGCAGCGGCCCTGATGTGTCGTTGCTCAGTAGGGGTTGAAAGACATGTTGCCCTGCGTGTTGGCGGCCAGCAGCATGTGCGCCTTGTTGGAGTGGAAGGGCCGCTCCAGGTCCGCCTCGTGTAGCGTCATGTTCATGGTCTGCGGGAAATAAACGGCTTCCGTCAGCTCAACTTGCCAGACAAGGCTCGTGCAGCGTCGTGTTCAGCTGCGGCTTATAGAGACAGACAAAACCCACCCTTAGCACGCTGAAGCAGGCGTGCACACCACCACCTCCACAAGAGCAGGGTTTTGCATGTGCCTCCTGGCTCGCATTTGATGCAATCAAGGAAGACGCCAGAGCATGGCATGGAGTGCGCCGTAACGATATGGACACAGCAGCGGGTGGCGCGGTCACCTGCCAGCCGCCCTTGGGGCCCGTCGCCAGAGACTCACGGAAGAAGGCGTCCACGTGGTCCAGCATGAGCGCCGCGTTCTGGCGGCTGCGCCATGCGTTCTGCGGGAGATGAAAAGACAGAAAGCAGCGTCAGCAGAGGCGGTCTACCTCGCAAGGCAGAAGCATTTCTGGCGCCGCGTCACGCACCCTGCGACACAGAGAGTGACTGCAGCATCAGCAGGCAGCACGGAACTGGCGAGCGAGGCTGGTCTGTAGCGGCAGGCGTGAACACCAGCAGCGCCCGCGTGCCGCTCAGGTGTCACTGGTGCCGGTCAGGACAGCCACCAGACGCTGGCCTGCACCCGTAGGGCAATCGATCCAGGCTCCATGATGAGTCAAGCTCTGAATCAAGGTCTCATCATGGCTTGAGTGAAACACTCAATGAGCGCCGGTGCACCTTAGAGTCGAAGGACTCCAGGAGGCCCTCCAGGTAGTCGAGGTAATGTGTTGTGAACAGTAAACACTTTATGAGATTGATTATGAGATACGAAGAAACTTTGTGAGATGAAAGGAAGCTGGCGCACCTTGGTGTCGAAGGACTCCTGGAGGCCCTCCAGGTAGTCGAAGATTTCCTTGGCGGACAGCTCCCACAGGCCCCGTGTCAGCGCCACCAGCACCCGGCCGTCCACCGCCACCGCCAGCTCCTCCACCGTGTCCTTCAGCACCTTCAGCAGCGGCGCCACCTGCGCGCCATGTTGGGGGGAAGTTCAGGAGAACGCAGATCTCTAGTGGGCATTGGTGCATCGTGATGCACAAGTCGGCTCCTCCACCGTGTCCTTCAGCACCTTCAGCAGCGGCGCCGCCTGCGCGCAGAGCAGCTTGTGTCAGGAGCTTTGACGAAGAAAACGAAACTGGCGGCGCCCCAACCATCCACCCCAGCTCCTCCGCCATAGCCTTCAGCACCTACGACAGCGGCGCCACCTGTGCGCGGCAAGCGGCAGGACACCGTCAGGGCTTCTGTGGAGCGCTTTCCATCATCGTGCCAGGCAGCGCGGCTGATGTATGCGCCTGTTCACATGCTTGCGCATGGCGCAGCGGCGCTGCCGAAGGGGCATTGCCGCTGCTGTCAAGCTGGCAGGTCAGCATGGAGTCATGAGTATACATATTCAAAGGCGTTATAATGTGCACTCTTGATTACCAACTGTGATCTGCTCACATGCTGCTGCGAGTTGAGCTTGGGGTCGGCGGGCTGGCTCAGGCGCTGCCAGTACGGCTGGCGCGAGTCCACCACAGGGCCAATGGCCTCCCACAGCTTGTCCAGGATGGCGCTCGGCGACGACGTCGGCGATGCAAACACCGCGTCTGCCAGCCGCTGCGCCGCCAGCTTGACCGCCACGGCGTACTGGCTCCGCAACTCGCCCACCACCTGTGGAACAGGCAGGCTCTTGGCTTGGTTACAAAGGTTGTATACGCGAGCTCTTGTTGCGTGATATCAATGGTACGTTTGGACGATGCAGCGGCTGTGGGAGGGCGCAGCTGCTGCTGGCATGGCCACCGACTGTCCTTCATTGATGCACTTGGTGCCGTGCTCGACCAATTAGAGCCACACTTAAAGAAAACCCAGAGCTGGCTGTGCTGCATACCTGCAGGAAGTGCTGGCCCAGCTCCGGGTCGCCGTACTCGGCGGAGTCCATGCTGTCCGAGCTGCGCGCCTCCTCGATCTCTGCAGTCGCATTGGCATTAGCGGTTCAGCACTTGAGGGTCCGGCGTTCCCTGACAGCATGCCCAGCAGCAGAACAGGAGCGGGCCATGACAATGCGGTGCAGCAGATGTGATTTACGGTGCGTTGCAACCCGAGCCCCATGCATTGCAAGCCTGGACGATGGCACTTGCAGGCGGCCGCCTGCCGGCGATATACCCTTGATATGATCATTTGCATGGGGCCCTGGTGCCGCACCCTCACGCTCCGGGATGGCGGGCTTCTCGGCGGCGGCTGCGACACGGCGGCGCTCCCGGCGGCCGGCGGAGCACCAGCCGGAGACGGTGGCCTCCATCGCCGGCGCCGCGCTCAGCAGCTGGCGCAGCGAGTTGAGCAGCAGCGCCTCATGCGGCGCCACGCCCGCCTGCCGGGAGAATTGGAGGTTGAAGGGTTTAGTGTGTGTCTGGGCACACACTTTATGGCGCAGTCCATGGTCACTGCAGCCGCGCGTGCGCTGCCCAGACGTCATGGCAAGCGACAGCACATGTGCTGAATGTCAGATTGAGGTGCAGGGCTCTGCAATGTGCATGTACACACTGCTCAACGAAGCAAGTGCAACGAGCCCCACCTGCACCACGGAGGAGCTGTCTCCGCTGCCCGGCGCACGCCACTGCCACGGCAGCCGCTTGCTTGGCGACCTGCAAGCAAGGGCGGCATTGTCTGTCCAAGCGGCGCCTGCCTGCCTCCTGTGATCGTGCAGCATAGTGCATGGGAAGCTTCATTGCAAACCGACGACGGTGCACATCAACAACAGTGCCAGCTAATTGCCACTCGGCTGGTGGTGCTCTTTGTGGAGGAGCGGCACGCACTTGGAGGCCTGCTCCGGGATGGGCAGCTGCGGCGGCGGCAGCTGCGGCGCGGGCACCTGCGGCTTGTTCTTGCGCCCGAACAGGCTGCTCTTGCGGGGCGACTCCTTGATGTCGGGCACGATGGGCGCCACGAACGACGGCGGCGGCGTGGGCACTTTCTGCGCAGGGCAACAAACAAGAGTTTTCAGGCGATAGGTGTTTCCAATGAAAGCAGCAAAGTTCTTGATGTGGCAGCATTTGCGTATCAGCGCTACAGAGCTGGACATTTGGATCTGCAGCCTTGCGCTCAGGTTGCTGCTCGATCAGGGCCTTGCACCAGGAATCCCTCTGTCACGATGGCTACAGCGGCAACACGGTCAGCTACAAGCACGCAAGGTTCAATGTGTAGACCAGCTCTTCTACCGCACCTGCACCAGGCTGCACTGGCGGGAGGTGGCGGCGGCTGTCTTACAACCGCCTGTCATGGAGTGTCACGTAATTGCGGTTTGGGGGCACAGCAGTCGACCCTGAGTTGTGAGGGGAGCGAGGAATCCGCACCTGCACCAGGCCGCACTGGCGGGAGGTGGCGGCGACGGTGTCGCGCAGCGCGGCGCACATGGACGCCTCCAGGGCCGGGCCGAACTGCGGCCAGCTGGTCACGATGCGCTGGTACAGCCCCAGCTCCCCCTCCAGCTTGGCCAGCATCGCCGGCACCAGCGGCAGGATTGCCGGGCCGCCTGCAGGGCGGTGGCGAGTGGAGGATCGGCAGGGTAAGCGGAGGACCAACAAGGTCTGCGAACTGAAAGAAGCGATTATGGCCCGCTGCCTGCGACTGGGGTTCCGCCTCAGCACCAGCAATCCGCTCGTCACAGCGGGCTGGTCGCTGCTGTAGCTGCTGCTACTGCTGTGCAGTGTGGGCCAGCGTGCGGCAGTGTGTATGTGGGCTTGGACAGCAAAGCAGATGGCGTCCAGCTGGGTCGTCGGTGGGAGGCGGGCGCACCAGACTTCTTGCGCGGCGAGGAGGCGGGGGCGCCCTCGGGGCCGTCCGCCTCCAGCTGCAGGCACGCCTTGCACAGCGCCTCCTGCCGCACAGCAGTGTCGAAGTTCTTTCGACACCTCATGCGGGTGAGATCGTGGGCCAGCTCCTGATCTGCTGATGGCAGATGAATTGAGAAGGCACCCACATCTAGGGCGCTGCAGACCATCCGGTCCGGGCAGGGAGTGGACCAGCACAAAACATCTCAAAGCAAACAATGCGCAGCACAGGGCGGACGATGAGCACGGTTCGTGGATTTGATAAGGCATGGTACGCACCCGGGAGTTGTCGATCCAGCGCTGGATGTGGGGCCCGAACAGCGAGGCGGCATCCAGCGCCCCGCGCTTGCCGTCCGGCGCCGCAACGCCGGTGGCGATCACATAGTCCTTCAACATTGCAAGAAGTTGCATTCGCCCAACGAATCTGGCACCTCAACTCGCTGCAAGACGCTGCCGCTGGAGGCCCTAGAGACCTGTCGAAACGGTGCAGTGGCCGGGAGGGATTGCATTCAGAACTTCACTTGATCAGGCCAGATTGTCAATGAAAGCACACACACACCTGCAGGCGGCCGACAGCGAGTAGCAGGTCCACGGAGGCGTTGTTGGGCTTCAGCGGCGGCGCGCTGCGCAGCACCTCTGTCACCTTGCCGATCAGCTCCTGCGCACATAGCACAGCATATACTGAGTGCAAGTCGCTTTATGTTGAGCCTTAGAAGCGGCCATCATAAAGAGCACACTATGGTTTCAATACAAAGGCAACGTATCACAACCAACGTGCAGTGGATATGGAAACACAGGTATTATAGGCGTCGATGACTGTTGCACTGAAGAACGGCGAAGTGAATCGCCGTGACTCACCTGGCAGTACTCAGGCGCAGTGACGGCGGGCAGGTCCACGACGGAGGGCAGCACCCCCGTCTCCGCGATCAGGCGGTCGTTCTCCAGCTCCGCCCGGATGGACTCGCACAGCGCCTGCGCATTGGGCGGATACGCAGGGTCTGGGGGTTGCCGCTTCCAGCTATAAGTGGAGCCTGCATGGATGGAGGGTCACGGATGCAGCACTGCTTTCGTTCAAGGTGCTGAATGCAAACACGAGGAGGCACATCCGTGCCGAGAGGGAGATTCTGGGGGCGGTGCTTGTGATACCTCCAGGCGGCGGTAGGTGAGCGTCTCAGGGGTGAGCTTGTCGCTCTCCTCGATGGGCGCCAGCCGCCCCATGCGCTTGTTCTCGACGATGTAGCCTGGAATGAATGAAAGGTTATGAATGATAGGAAAGACAGATGAGGAAGACATGTGTGCGCTTCATTGAGGTTGTGGCCTCACAGTTTCGCAGATCAAATTTCTCGAAATTCTCAAGAGGCTGCTGCTGGGCAGGCGTGAGACATGCGGGGCACTGCTCCACATGCCGTGCGGGACCGGCACCGTTCTCGGTGATGCGCTTGACGCAGTTGCGGTGCAGGCGGTGGTAGCGGCGAGCCGCGGCGACCCGCAGCCGGTCCTGCAGCCACACCTGGTCGCGCAGCAAGCCCTCCTCCTTCAGGATGCCTGCAGGAGATGGAAACGACAAGTTGGGGAAGTCCTTGACGGCTGGGCAGGGTTTGTCCAAAAACGCAAGAAGCATATAGAACCCGGTCTCCCAAACCAACAAGCACAGTGGCAGCCTGGCCGTGTCGCTGCTGCGACACGCATCTGGGTAGCTGGCTTTCGAAGATACACGCATATCTGCAGGTGCGATCGAGATGATGCAGTGATCCAGTCCTGAGGTGGTCTGCCCTATCAGCAGCAGGTCGCTTCTGAAGGCAAGCCACGCACCGAACAGGCGGACGGCGGGGCGCAGCGCGGGCGCGGGGCTCTCGGGGCCAGAGGCGCCGCCGCTGAGGATGCCGGCGGGCTCCTTTTCGCTCAGCGAGTGGTAACCCTCGAAGGTGGTGGCCAGCAGCGCCTCGCACGCGCGCGCCACCTCGTTCAGGATGGTCACCTCCTGCGGCATTATGATTCCGAAACCCGTCACAACCGTGTCTGCTCAGCTAAAAGTCATGAGGTGATCCCCAGCAGACCTCCCTGCATCCAACCCGCTCTCCTCATGTTGACATCTGACAGGTCAGTCGATCTGCGCCGACAACATCGGTACTTGCGGTGTCCGGGTATATATTTCCACACTTGACTGCGGGCGCGGCGCACCTCGGGCAGCAGGCTGGGCTCGGCGCGCTTGAGCGGCCGCAGCTCCTGCCCGAGCATGGCCAGGCAGTCAGCCGTGGGCGTCAGCCGCCCGGGGGCCGCCGTCCAGCGCAGGAACGCCAGCGCCGCAAATGTCGGCCGCACGCCGTAGTGCGCCGCGACCTTTGGCGCGAATGTGTTCCGTCAGAATCAGACAGGGAGAATCAGACAACACATGAACAGCACTGCGGACCTTCAGCATCTGGTTCCAACACAGTCTCGACTACCATGTCGGTGTGACTTTCACTGAACAGGACGCAGCTCCGATGTCTGGAAGCGGTTCTTGAAGCGATTTCCCACCTCGCGCAGCAGCCAGCGCCAGGGGCCGGTCAGGGCGAGGGATCGCGCGCCGCAGCCCTGCTCCGTCAGCGCCGTCTCCAGCACCGTCTCGTACACCTGCAGCGGCCGGACCAGGTTCAGCATGATCGGATGCGGTGACGATCACCCACAAATAAGCAGGTCGCCGTCTGCGCTCTGCATCCGGTACCATGCTTCAGCCTGTGAAGTGACTCCTTTCAGCAAATCAGACAGCAAGGGAAGATGCAGAAGCCTGTTCGGACGCGCCTGCCAGGTCGTGACGCTGATGGGTCCGGCCGCGGGCTTGATGAGTGGCGCCACTGGGCGAGGCGAAACCGCCGCCTGACGCTCCCGGATGCTGATCTTCAGGATGACGTGGCCCACGCTGCAGCAGGACAAAGACAATCGCGCCAGCAGCAGCATGCCAGGAAACACACCGAGCATCATCCATGCCTCTTTGCTTGTTTGATCCAGGACTCCGGGAGGCTTCTCGGAAGCAGATCTGACCCAACCACGGCAGCCATTCAGTCTGATGTCGACGTTACAACTCTGGCAGGAGAATTTGAAAAGTATGCCAAGGCACCCACCGATTGCCATCCTTGTCCACGACCTCCACCTTGGGTGGACCGGCGGGCGGCGCCGCCACGGGCGCCGCCTCCTTGCGGCGTGACCCCCACAGGCTCTGCTTGGCCTTGGGGTTGGCCGCGGCAGCATCAGGCGCCGCATTCTTCCGCTGCGCCGCCTGCGTGGTGGCATGCCGTAGGTCAGACCAGGGATGCAAATGAGATACAGAAGTATATGCTGCTGCAGACAGGAGGATGTGCATGCACTTCCACACCCACGACAAACCGTGCTGCAACACATGTCAGAAACGTCAGAAGATGCACGCAATGTACCCATGCGCACGAGCGCACATAGCACCTGTCGGCGGACGTTTTGCACTGGGCACCCTTCACCGTCCAGAGTCAGCCAGTATCAAGTCACTCTGTGGGCACTTCAAATTTATGCATGTCTCCCAGACGGCTGCCGGTCCCACCTGCCGCCACCAGACTCAACTTCCTTGAAAGGGAAAACTCAGCTATTTTACAACTGAAATCAGTTGCAAAATAGCGCTGCACGCACCTGCCACAGGTCGGTGATGGAGATGCTGCCCGCCGCCACCAGCCTCCATTGCTCTACGAAGAAAGGTTACAGATCCATATCTGGAATAGCGCTGCACGCACCTGCCACAGGTCGGCGATGGAGATGCTGCCCGCCGCCACTAGGCCCGCGTCGTTGTGCACCTCCACCTTGAGCGGCGCCTCGCGCTCCGCCGCCACCATGCTGACGAGCTCACTGCGGTTGCAGTCGGCGATCGACGTCCAGATGCCGCGGCTGTCTGCGGATCATCGACGCCGCGCATTGTCATCAATCCGCTGTCCACTCTTGATGAATCCATGACGGAGGGCGCCTCTGGCAGTCAACAAGCGCTGATTGTGGCTCGATCTCTGGCAGTTGAGACATCAGAAATTTGATGTGTTACCAGTGAAACAGCTGCCCAGTCATGTTGACATAGGCCCCCTTCAAGTTATCTGTGATGGAGAGGTGACTGAAGCGCACCTGCGCCTTGGCATGCAGGGAGAGAGAAGTGCCCCATAACGCGCGTTTTGTAGCACGTCTTGTAACATAAAAACTAGTCGAATGCGCACCGGGCTGCGACTCAGCGTGCAGGGAGACGTACACCTTGTCGGGCTTGCCCAGCTCCAAGCCGGAGAAGGCCGCCACCTGCGCCCGCAGCTGCGTCGCCGACTCCTCTACTGGCGGCGTGTATACCTGGGGCGTCTCGCTCCTGCGGCGTGCACGGGTGATGTTCACACCCAGTAAAGCAAGACTGCCCGCATTGGCGACCTAGCGGGAATGCTGGCAAGCACCATTCATGGAGGGACAACATGACGCAGCACACCGCGCGCACCAGGAGAGCGCGGCGCCGCCGGCCACGTTGGAGGACTCGCCAGGCGGCGGCGGCCGCAGCGTCAGGCCGTCACAGCCGAAGGCCTGCTTGAGCGAGGCGCAGCTGTCCTGCAGGAAGCCGTGGGCCTCCGGCGCGCCCTCGATGACCGCCTTAATGCACACTTGCAGGCACGCCTGTGTCAGGGGCGACGGCAGCGGTTAGCAGCATGGGCGTCACATGCTAAGTGCAAGCTCAGCTGGAAAGAGTATCAGACGAGCTGCTAGGCAGGGCAGCAGGTGCACCGAAGCAAATTGCCCACAGCTGATGCAGTGGGGGGTTTATCAGTGTTCACAGCTTGAGAATCGTCCGGCCCATATGGCGTACAAAGCATGCGACGCACCTCGTAGGCCAGGACCCTCGTCCACGCCTTCTCCCGGGGCAGCACCACGCAGGAGTCGCTCTCCTCCGGCTCCTCGGGCGCCGATGCCTCCTCAGGCACTGCGGCTTCTACCGGCGCCTCCTCCGGCACGGGCACTGGCGCCTCCTGCTCCGGCTGCGGGGCAGGTGACTTGTCCGAGGCGTCCACCACGATCTTGATGGACGATTCCGTCTTTGGCGACTTGCCGGTCGCAGGCGATTTCTGCATCATGTCCTTCTCGGCGCCCTCCTGCTCAAATTTTAACAAACAGCCGCTGGGAATTCAACAAACAGCAGCGGGACGTTTGCTCCAGCGTGCAAACAGTCGAACAGCAGTCCATGTGGCAATGTTGCATACGACACTGCTCCGCGATAACGTCCGTACCCTGTCCGGGTTTCGATCGAGCGCACCTGATGCAACGGAAGCGCAGGCCCGGCGTTCAGACGGACGGAAGACGCCCGCGGTAGCGACCTGCCTGCCTCTGTGGGCAGGGCGACGTCCTCCATGACGCCTGCGCAGGAAAGGAGGGCGCCGTTGAGAGGCTGCGAGAGGTTTGCATGTCGACAGCTGAGAATGCGGGCTGCCCATTGGCGCCGGAGTTTCGGTCGCTGTGCTGCAGCGGTTCCGGACGAGCTGAATACTTTCCCTGGCTCATCAGGCAGGTTGCGCGAGGCTTTGCGCACCGGAGGCGGACGATTCCGCAGCTCGCGCTAGGCCCTTTTTCACGACACACGCCTGTATGAGCTGTGCGCAACGGAGTAGTGACGCAGAGGCAAGTTCGCCTCTGTATGAGCGGTGGCTTGGTGAAGGTGTCTGTTCTAATTTCACGGTGTCAGCAAACAGCAAGCGGTAAACTATCAACTGCTGACATCGGACAGCTGATCTGGCATTCGAATGTCTTCGGACTGTCTTCAGTGTCAGATGGGAATTTTCAACTACCAGCCGTTCGGGACTCTACGACCGGTCGTCAGCACAGTAATGCGTTGAGCCGGTCAGACTGCAAACGACGGTGCGTTTGCTGTCCTTACATTCAAGCAGCAAAGAATAGGAGTTGTGGATCGTGCTGCGGGGCCGCGAGCGAAAAGCTGGCGAACTGCCCAGGCGTGCAGCGAATCTGTCGTTTGCCATGGAGGCATCCTACAGTGCTCCTACCACACCAGCAAGGCATAACAGCAGCGTGAGACACCTCTCTTCTCCTCCAGCATCCTCTCAGACTTCCTTTGCGTCGTTCTCGTGCAATCGAACCCCAGGGGTCAATCCAGATCGTGCTCCCTCGGCCAGGAGGCCCTGCGTGACTCTCCGCGGCGGGACGGAGGTTTGTATGCATTGTGATCATGCTTGGACTTGCAGTGCATGTTCCTTCTGTGACCTCGACGTTGAAACGGGGTACTGCACCTGTTACGAAGTTCTTGAGCGAGTCTTCCCCCCGGATGGCTTCGGGCCAGCGACTGCCTCCGCTGTATTGTGAATCAAGCAGTAGCATGAGCTTTCCGATTGTCTGCAGCGCCTGCACTTCACTCGCAACGTCGTTGATCGGGTCCAGCCTCGTTGCATTGCGCACCCCTTTTTGGGTTTCTCGGTGCAGCCACAGCAAGCGTGGGAGTTTTCAATGGTCTTCAGGAATGGAATTTTCATGGCAAACGACTTGTCCTTCCAAACTCACGGATCTGCCTGCTATTCTGCAGGCGACTCCAACCGCTTGCCAGTGCCGCTGACGGTCATGGCCACAGTCATGGCTGGTGGGCTGCCGGAGGACTCAGCCGTCGTCCTCCACTACACTTTGCACGCATGAAATGACGCTGCCATTGCTACGCAGGGGTCGCGGCCGCAGACGCCGGCATCGCCGGCGTACTCACACAGCAGCTACTCGGCGTTCACGAGCAGCCCCAGCCACAAGCTGCCGCCGATCCACCTGTCGACTGTGGGTAGGCGGCAGCTGCTGCTGTGGATCAATGACGTCCTGGACCTCGACCTCGCGGACATCTCACAGGTGGCTGCAGCGAGGACGCATTTGATGTGGCTGCTGTCGATGGCAGTTTCCTTGCTGCAAGTGCTGCATCGAATGTGCCCTGCTCTGTCCAGTGAAACCAGAAGTCTCAAGGAGGCTCTTTACTTGGGTGCAGGCGAACAATGGCGCGGTGGCCTGCCAGATGCTGGATCGGTGGGTCTGCATGTATCCTGTTGCCTGCCCAAGCAGTGGTATGGCGTTGTATGACGACCCTGGAGACAAGCAGCTAATGCTCTATTTTGGTGTGTCATATTCAGGTTGAACCCGGTGAACCCCGAGGTAGGTCTTCCAATGTACATGCTTGTCTTCCTGTCCTGACTCTGCTATATGCCACGAAAGCCAAATCCCGCTTGAACCGCAGCCACACCTGATCTGGTCGTTGCCTGCTTCAGGTGGTCAACATGCGGAGGGTGGACTTCAATGCGAGGAACTCCTACTACATGGAGAAGAACTGGCGAATCCTCCAGCTGGCATTTGTGGAGCTGGACATCGACTGGGTGCGCTTCTAGCTCCTGAGCTTGTGCTCGGCATTTCCCAGCAGAAGCCGCAGCGATTTTGTTGTTGTGACACAGCAGCGCACGTCGGCACTCTGGCGCAGCCATTGAGACATCTTTCCTGCAACTCACGTGTGCTGCTGTCGCCGCAGAACGTCAACGTCGACAGGTGCCAGCAGGGCCACCAAATGGACCTGCTGCTGCTGTTTCGCTGCCTCAAGCAGCGCTATTGCACCTGGGAGGTGGGCAGCAGCATGCAACCTGCACGGCTGTCATCGTTGGGATCCTACAGTGCTGCACGCTGCATAGTTCTGAATGGACACACACAACTCGAGTCTGACCACACCAGAACGTGCTAAGCGATCCTGAAGGCAGTCACATCTGCGGCACAGGCGGAGCTACACGCGAGGGGCGAGGAGCTGCCGCCATATGACCCAAAGGTGACAGATTGTAAAGACAAGCTGCGTGCCAACCCTGGCAGCAACGCGGACGCACAGCACGTTGAGAAGCAGTGCAATCCGCCACAATTTGTTGTAAGAAAGGGAGCGACTTTGCGCTTTGTAAGAAAGCTCCAGCCAAAAGGTGGCCGTGACGGCTCTCCTACAGGGGCGTCACTGGCACCCTTCTAGCTGGACCAGGCGCAGAGTCGCTCCTTTTCTTACAACTGGCCTGCTGCACCCATGCTAGCTCTCACAGATCATCACACGGGGCAGTCGCAGCCAGACTGCCTATATTGCTGTCAACAGGCGCGGCGGGGGCTCTCCAAGACGGGCGACATCAGGGACCCGCTGGCGCCGTCGCCGTCGCGGCAGCTGTCCTCCCGGGCCTCGTCGCCGCCGGCGCGGCTGAACGGCAAGGCCGGCAAGGGGCGGCAGGGTGAGCCGTGTTTGGCTGTCTTGAGACGAGGTGGTCATTCGAGCACATTCAAAATTGGGGCCCGGTCATCACCCATCAATCACTCCGGTGTTGCACGGTGATTGCTACATGCAAGCCGGTGCGTCTGCACATCGGCACGCGTATCGTACCGCTGTGCTCTGAAATTGAATGGCTGCATCAGGTGACGACTTCGACAGCGCCTGCGATTATGCAGCAAAGTCTCCCAGGGCCGGCACCACCAGCAGCAGCACGCAGGTCGGCGGCAGCTTCAAGAAGGCAAGTTTGAGTGTTTTGTAGCACACTGCAATTTGCAATGTGCGTACCTGACCCTGTTGAGATGTTGGGACACTCTATTCCGCACCTGCCCCAGCCGGAGACATCTTATATATGCCTCTGCAGGGCCAGAAAAAGCCGTCCATCTGGCAGAAGCTGAAGGCAGCTCTGAAGTAGTGAGGAGTCACGAGCCCGGAAGTCTGAGCAACAGTCCCTGGGAGCGATTTCAGGGCACCAGCTCTGCGCCACTTGATGTTTGACCAGGGCGGGCCGGCCACATCTGCAAGGAAGTGTCCTCAGGCAGGGTGTAGGGCTCGCTGCTGCGCAGTTCGGTTAGGTAGACAGCATATAGTTGGAGTTGTGTGTGGTTTATCCAGCAAACAGAAGCAGTGCGCGCTGCCACAGCAACATAAAGTCTTCTTCGTTTCTTTTGGCCTTCAGAATAATCCAGCCACCGATTCCGATTTGCCGCACGTGCCATTTGACATTGCACTCAGAGGCTGATTTTTGTAACGGGACAAGGTGGGAACCACGTGCCGTTGTAACAAATCCTTCTCTCAATTCAAGACCCTTAATTTACAAGCGCCAGAAGAATCGTCAGCATGCACGCATGCTCGACGTCGCTTGCTCACCAGGGAAACCCGACCTCTGACAGGGCAGCCAGCAGCGTCTTTTCCTCAAGGTATGCCAGGTGGTCCTGGTGCTTCACGAAAAATGTACCAGCTGGACCCAAACTGTTGACTGCGACAGGGCCCGTCGACTCTTGCCTCCGGGGTATGAGCTGCAGGTACTCTGTGGTGAGCACCACATTGTACGACAGGTCGTTGATGCCGCTGTTGCGCTGCCGGCATGCCCGTAGCATCTGGTCCGCCAGGGCCGCGAGCCGCGAGCCTTCCAACCTGCAGACCACCAACAGCAAGTGTCAATGCAAGAGGAGAGCATGTTGGCGAGTCGCGATGACTACGTAGAGAGTTCAGGGTTCGGGGGAGACGCTACAACAGGGGATGTTGTGACAGGATGCACCTGTCTGGTTGCAGCCGCGCAGCAGAACACTGGTAGGGGAGTGACCGCAGCTCTGAGTAGCCCGCCGCATCGCCGCCGCCGCCGCTTTCTGTGCCGGCCGCCAGGATTGCGTGGAACGGCAGCTCCGCCGGCAGTCCCTTCATCATCGGCAGCGGCACCACCTGCAGGGCCAACAGGGGACTGTTGCGGTGTGCATCTTTTGCAAGAGACTTCCGTCTCTTGCAATCTACATGAATCGACACTGGAGTGGGCTTCGTCTCCAATGTCTTCTAGCGCACCAGCAGACTTGCTGGGAATCATCGTGCTGCTGTATGTTCTGACGACCCACCTGCACATGCTTGTGCGGCTGACTGGCGCCCGACTCCGGCCCGCAGTTGAAGTAAGCTATGCCACCCTGCGGCATGGCCTGCACGGAAAGAGGCGCTCGGTGAATCAAATGAGCTGCCATGCACAGGGCGCGGCCACTCATGGATTGAGGCAGCGTGAATATAATAATGCACATCCGTCAGCATGATCAGTGGGCGAGTGCACACCTGAAGGACTTGCAAGGTGGCGTCAAAGTCGGCGGCAGTCAGCGCGCTGGTCTGCTCCTCGAATTGTCGCGTGACCACCAGCGTGTGGTAGGGGACCACGTTGAATTTGTTAAGCAGGCACGTGTGTGTGTCCGACAGGTGCGCCACCCACAGCGCCTCGCTGTACTGTAGGAAGGGGTTCGCCGGCTTGCCGCCGCTGCATAGGTGAGCAATAGCGATGTTGACAGGCCTGCGATCCACGTATCTACACGTCATGGTGGCGTGAGTCTGGCAGCCACGTTGAGCAGCTCACCTGTCTGAAGTTTTCGGCGGCTTGGGCTTGCTGTTCAGCGACGCCGCCACCCGCAGAACGAACCCCACATCCAGCGCGGGGTCGACAAAGACCTTGTCGTCGGTCTCTGTTTTGAACACGTCGCCGTTCTCTAGCGCAGTGTGATACACACTGACGATACGCTGCCACAGCGGGCTGTCGCTGCTGGCGTCAGCGTCAGCTGCGCTCATGGCTGCAGCAGGACTGGCGCGGGCTCGGACTAGTGCACAGTTGGGGCTGAGTGTTCGGTTTCGTGAAGTGAAATGTCGCGGACGGATTAACGAAACCACGTTGTGGCAAGCTGTTGCGAAGCACTGAAGTGGGATTGCGCCAACCGGACGGGTAAAGGATGGAGATGCAAACATGCGTGGGCTTCGAAAAACCTTTGCAAACACAGAATGTAAAGTCTGGCCTGGGAAAGCTGGAAACACTGTGCTCGATCACTCGCAAACCCTCGCAGCATCGGTGCACTGCATGCCATTCCAGCCATGGGCTGCACATGTCGCATTTCTTCGTTTGCGCAGACCGCCGTGTGTAGTCGGGAGCAACCCGCTCGGCTTCATGTTCGGCAGAAGCGCGCAGCCGACCGTGCACCTGCTCATCGGCAATGTGGGCCCAGGCGTCGGCTTTCAGCGCGATGCCATCGCAGCAGCGCTGGCACCCCTGGGCTGCAGCCAAGTGCACGTGCCGGAGCTGCCGGACAGGGAGGCTGCATACGTGTTCGCTACCTTCCAGTCGGGACAGCAGGCTACAGCTGCACTGAATGCGCTTCATGAGCGACCCTGCGACCGCCTGGGCGGCCGCACGCTGACGGCAAAGTTCGCAAAGCTTAAGGCCAAGGCCAACGTGAGATCTGTTGCCTTCAAATCGACTAGCTGCTGGCGCTTCAGTAAGTCTTGGTTCGCACGCCTGGCGCAGGATTGCGCCGCCACCGACGGCATGTACAGGGAGGGCTCATGCCATTGCTGAGATGCCTCCACATGGCTGCAGGCCGCAGCGCAGGAGCTGGTCCACGTCAGCCGGACGGCCGAGGAGTGCGGCGTACCTGGCCTGTCGCTGCACCTGGACTTTGTCAGTGAGGCGGAGGAGCAGGCACGCCGCTGGACTGTGTTGTATCCAGAGAAGCAGATTTCCTGCTTGCGCAGTCCGTGCCATAGCATGCGAAGGCATCGCCATGCACGCGTACAGCACTCTTGCGACGTCTTTTACGTCTCAGTCATGTGCGACCGAGCAGCTGTGTCAGAGTGTGGTGTCAGTGCTTCACACGCGATTACCAACCGTGGCGTTCCTACTGATCCGACAAGCGCACCCCTCCAGGAGCTGCTGGCAGCACTGGACGAGGGGCCCTGGGAGTCGCTCGCGCGGCGGCGCGTGAAGCACTACGGCTTCGAATTCCGGTACCTCACCCGCGACGTGGACCCGGGCGCGCCCATCGAGCCGATACCGCCGTTGGTGGGCGCGCTGCTGGCGCGGCTGCGCGCAGCCGGCGCCACGGACCGCCTGGACCAGCTGACCGTGAATGAATATGAGGCAGGCGTGGGGCTGTCGCCGCACATCGACACCCACTCGGCGTTCACAGGCGAGTCTCTGCTGAAACCACTTGCTCTGGGGAAGCTGCCCCCAAAAGTCGCGGCTGCTGTCTCCTGCACATACGGTTTGGAATGGCGAGGAATTGGCTGTCGGATACTGCTCTTCAGAACTCACAACGACCTTGAGGGAGCCTGTACCAATTCGACATGTTCAATGGCCTCTGTTGTGATTAAGCAGTCATCAGCACTGCAGGCGCCATCCTGTCGCTGTCGCTCGCGGGCCCGGCGGTGATGCAGTTCCGGCGGGGCGGCGAGCGGCGGGCGATCTACCTGCCGCGCCGCTCGCTGCTGGTGCTGTCTGGCGAGGCGCGCTACGCATGGTGTGTGCCTCCTCTTGCAAACCATCCTGATGACTCAAATCAGGCGACCTTTACCTCTTTATCACCAACCTTGCAATGCACACGGCACAGGCACACACTCTCAGCAAGTAACTGTGCCGCACCCTGAGCTTGTAGGCTCATCTGCAGGGACCACTATATCCCACACCGGCGGCAGGACGTTGTGGATGGCATGGCCACCGACCGTGCGGACAGGCGGGTCTCGCTCACCTTTCGCCAGGTGGGCAACATTCAGTCCAAGGCGTTTCAAGTTATCCTGAAGCAGGAGCGTGCCATGAGATGCCCAAGCCACACCTCTCATGTGCATTGTAGACGTCCAGGCTGCAGCAACTGTGTTCTGTTTCAATTGGAATTGGTTGGAATCCGCCGTGTCTCATCTCCCAAATGACGGGCCCGTGGAACTGTGCACTCAGGTGCGTGGCTTCCCGTGCGACTGCACCTGGCCGGAGCAGTGCGACAGCCAGCTGCAGCAGCTGCCGCCAACGCGCAACCTCCTCAAGGTGCAGGCGGCAGCGTCCGGAAGCGGCGACGACGGAGCAGCCGCCTCTGCAGAGACTGTGTCGCCGCCTGCCGAGGCTGGCTCGCAGCAGAGAGGCGGGGAAGCAAAGCTCGCCGTTAGCGGCCAGTCGCGGCTGGTGCCAGGCGGCAGTCAGTCAGCAGTCAATGGCCTGCACGCCGGTCGCGGCGCCCCTCCAGGCCAGCTGCATATCGGCAGGCCAGGCGCCGGAAACAGCGCAGCACAGCGAATGGCAGCGCTTCGGCTGGAGGAGGGTCAGGGCGCAGAGCAGCCGTCAGCTGCAAAACCGAAGGCAAACGGCGGCTCGCTGGCGGCGACCGTAGGCTGCGCTGGGTCCGCCTCGGAGGCGGCGTGCCAGCAGATGGAGGACCGGTTCGTGAACGACGTCTACAACACCATCGCGCCGCACTTCAATTCCACCAGGTGCGGACACGGCAGGTTTCGGTTTCGAATGACTTCTTTCGTAGATTATGTGAGAAGACTGCGGAATCTTGTGCCATGTACAGTCGTCGTACTTTACTGAATTAGGCTGGCGAAGTCTCACAGTGTCTCAACCTTGGTCTCTTGCCGACTCGCAGGTTTGCCGTGTGGCCGAAGGTGCGGGCATTCCTGGAGAGTTTTACTTCAGGCGATATCATCGCGGACGTGGGGTGCGGCAACGGCAAATACCTTGGCGTGCGCCGCGACGTGGCCATCCTGGCCTCGGACCGCAGCATCGGGCTGGCAGAGGTGGCCGCGACCCGCCTGACCACGCCCACAGGTGTGTCGGACGGGCTCGCACACCCACCGCAGACTGCGGCTGTCGTCTTGCTGCGCAGAATTGGATTTGCACCTGCAGCATACGTGCTTGCACAATCGAGGGCATGGCATGTTTTTCCCGAAAACTGTTCATGCCGTCTCTTGCCGGCCCAGGCATAAAGGCTGGAATGGTTGCATGCTGAATCGCTGTATCTCTTCTGACAGCGCAGGCCGCACTGCCAAAGCGGACGTGGCGGTGGCAGACGCCTTTGCGCTGCCCTACCGGGAAGGCACCTGCGACGGCGTGCTATGTATCGCGGTGTTGCACCACATCGCCAGCGAGCCGCGGCGCCTGCGGCTGCTGAAACAGCTTGCCCACATCCTACGCCCTGGTCAGTCCTGAACACTGCTTTTGGCAGACCCCTGATGTCCAGATCACATAGTTGCTCTGTGAGGTTGGCTGTCACGGTGTTGGGTCTCATCTGCATCTGCCCAGCTCAGGGTTTCTCTCGAGATGGGGTTGTCGCTTCTCATTCTGAGGCTGCACTCCAATCGCATTCAAAGCAAGATAACCTCAAACTGCAACCACATGTCACCGCAGGCGGCAGAGCGCTCGTTACGGTGTGGGCGTACGAGCAGGAGGAGCAGAAGCTGCTGGCCAAATGGCAGCGCATAGAGCAGCCGCCCGACGGCGCCGCAGCCAGCCGCGGCGGGGCGGGCAACGGCGACAGCACCCCTGGCAGCGGCAGCCCCAGCAGCAGGATTGCCGCTGGCAACGCCGCAAGCACCGGCGCTTTTGCCACTACCAGCAGTTCCACCGAGGGAAACAGCCTGGACTACATGGTGCCCTGGCACCTGCCGTTCCATCGGGTGGAGGCGGCGGCGATCGCGGCGCACACCACCGGCGGCGCCCACCAGCCGGCCAGCGGCAGCGGCGGAGCCCAGGCAGCCAACGGCGCGGCGCCAGGCACGTCCGACGATGCAGACGGCCCTGCGGCACCTGTAAATGGCAGTTGCGCCGGAGCGCAGGGTGCGGCGCAGAGCGGCGTGCCGGTCGGCAGGATCGACCCCGTGAAGAATACCATCGTGTTCGACCGGTACTACCACCTGTTCCGGCGCGGTGAGCTGGAGGCGCTTGCCGCGGGCGTGCCAGGGGCGGAAGTGGCGGAAGCATTCTACGACAAAAGCAATTGGTGCATCGTGCTGGAGAAGGCAGGCAGCGGCGGCAGCGGCAGCGGCGGCAGCGGCGCCGCGAGCAGACCAGAGGCAGCAGACAGCCACAGCATGTAGCTTCTGTTGTGCTTTTTTGCGTGAACTTCTATGATGTGAGCAGCGTGATGTGACGTCCAAATCTGGAGAATCGTCGCTATTCAGTGCTCAATCGATATAAAAGCTAGAAGTGCTGGAAAGGACAGATGCGCAATGGTCGCCCTAGGGCGACTCAGCAAGGCCCTCGCACACTGGCACGCTTGCAATCTGCATTACAAGAACAGTACCATAGTTTTTCTTGCAATCCTGTGCGAACTTGCCTGCAGGAGTTGCTGCAGCTGTCCTGCATAATAGGTGCAGAGACTTCCGGAACACAGATCGAAGAGTGTCTGAGCTCAAGTCCTGCACTTTGGCGGTCAACTTGAACGTCAGAGTCGCATTTACTACTGGTCGATCGATCCTCTGCGCTTGTCAGTTCCTAGAGCGTACATCACAGAGTGCACATCAGTCTCAGTTGATCTGGTGGGTTGATTGACATAAATTTGAGCTCAGAAGCTAGAAAAGCTCGGGCTGCTGGCTGCACTGCTCTTCGAAACAGCTCGAAACAGCGAAACAGCTCAAAGACAGACGAAACTGGTGCAAAGTTTCAGCAGTCACTCGAGAGGTCCATCTGTATCAGTCGCAGCGCCAGCGGTCGACGTCGACATCGCTTGGCGATTGGGGAGGCACACCTGGCCAGGAGCGCATTGCAGACGACTCTTCTGCCACATACCGGCACCGCTGCTGCACGCGAGCGACGGTACCATGCGCCGTAAGCAGCTGTAGCCTGGTGTCGAGGCGGGAGCCCAGCCGCCCGGCGGCATGAATGGCGGCGGCGCGTCTCTCGGCGGCGCCCCTGCCGGCGACCGCACCGCCTTCCGCCTGTGGCCGGTGCACGAGCACCGGGCACGGGGTTCCACAATCTCAGCGCTGGCGCTGTCGGCCGACGGCGGCAAACTGTACATCGGGCTGAGCGATGGCGAGCTGGAGGAGCACCGCATCGTGTCGGCACTGTCGGGCGCGCACCTGTCGCTCACTGCCCGCAAGCACGTCAGCAAGAAGGTGGGATTGCATTTGTGACACCAATTTGCACTGAAGCGTTGACCGCTTCAATCAAATTGTACTGTGCAGATGGCACAGCCCTGCAATCTGATAATGCAGGACATCAGAGGAGTCCACGCCTCCTTTCTAAGTGTCCGCCTGCAAAACACAGCGTAAAGGTGACATGTTGCATGCAATGAAGCCGGTGATGGCGATCCTGCACCTGGAGCGCGCGGGGCGGCTGGCGGTGCTGTGCGATGGGCAGCTGCTGCTGCTGGACGCAGACACCCTGGAGGGCCACCCGCTGCCGGGCGTGAAGGTGAGCTGTAAGCGGTTGCTGGCCTCGGAGCCGTGTGTGCTGCGCTGCGGGAAGCGGCTGCAGGAGACTGCTGCGCTAGCAGCCTCAGACGCAGACAGCACGCCTGCACTCAGAGACATGGGCTTGCAGCGGCCGGTCCGCGGCTGGCGCAGACACAGAGTCGTTCAGCAAATGGAGGTCACTTGCAATGCCGTCTGACGCACTGCCAAAACGTGCTGCCGCTGCCGCAGGGCATCACGGCGGTGGCTTCGGAGGCGGCCAGCGGCCTGGGGCGGGCGCCCACGCGGCTGGCGCTGGCGCTCAAAGCGGGGCGGCGGCTGGCGCGCATCGCAGTGTACCACCTGACCGCGGGCGGCGGCGCCGGTGTGCCGCTAGGCGCAACGGCTCGGCTGCTAGCCCAGATGGACCTGACCAGCGCGCTACCTGTTCAGGTGGCTCAGAGCATGCACTCGCAAGTCGGTCTCCTCTCATATATCTATTGGCAACTGTGAGAAGCATCCTGATAGGCACAGTGACTGAATCTGTCTGTAATTGTTCCAGACAACATGGAAGTGCCAGGCTGCTACTGTCTCAAGCACGTCAATCTTGGACCTGGTTGTGATTCTGTGTGTCAGCATCTGCGTTCCTGCACACAGGCAATGGCGTGGCTGGGGCCGAAGCTGGTGGCGTGCACTTCGCTGGAGTACCTGCTGCTGGACGTCGCCGCCGACGCGGCGACGCGCCTGTTCGCGCTGCCCGCCGAGGCGCCGCCGCCGACTCTCATCAAGCGGCTGCCCGGCGGGTCGCCCCTCGCCATCCTGCTCATGGTGAGGGCGATGCCGTGACACATGCATGCATGGCCTCGCTCGCATTGTGACATACTGACGATACGGGTACCTCCACTCTGCTTCAGCCTTGAGGGTCGCCAATGCAATGGCTCCATGTTATGTTTGACATGGTGCTGAGTACTCAACGACACATGTGTGCAGGACCAAGTGGGCATCATCGTGGACGCGGAGGGGCAGCCGACCCGCAGCGCGCTCACCTTCCCCAGCCTGCCCCGCACGCTCGCGGCGGCCGGCCTCTTTGTGGTGTCCGCCGCCCAGGAGGTGTGCACCAATGCAGGGACGTCTGCCACATGGGGCACCGTCCATTCAATAAGAGCTGTCCGTGACCTGCACAGGACGCTACCGTTTGTGTATCAGCCTTTGACAAGGCGCAAACTTTGGTGGCCCCTGCCGCTGATGAGTGTGTCATGCGTGCAGGGGCTGTCAGTGTTCCAGTGGGGCGATGCGACGTGCGTGCAGCGGCTGGGCTACGGTTCAGCAGGCTTCCCGTCGCCGGGCGAGGGCTTGCTCACAGCCGACGGTCCACCGGGCGGGTCCATCGCGCTGGCAGGCCACAGAAAGGTGCGCTGCATACACACTGCATCGTCCCTGGCCTCCCAGCGTCACCCTGCCCCGACAGATTCTCATTGCAGCTGGAGCCCCGGTTCAAGCGCGCATCACCAGTGGCTTGCTGTCGTGCTGCGGGGTGTGGGCGCCAGAAGAGCAGGCGCATAGACAGCAGCCGCAATCGCATGTATTCTCCTCGGCAGATTTGGGCCGCGCTCCGCCATCTGTACTCCTGACCCCCGCCTCGTGCAGGTGTGGCTGCTGCGGGGCGTGGCGCTGGAGGAGCAGGCGGCGCAGCTGCTGCGCCTCGGCGACGCCGGCGCGGCGCTGGCGCTCGCCGACGCTGCGCAGGCGCCCTGGGCGCCCATTGCCGCCGCGGAGGCCGCCTTTCTGCTGATCCACAGTGCGTGCTGAGAAGGCTGGGCGTTGCTGCTCTGGCCATAATGCAGACAGCTCCTCAACCTCGAATGGCAAATTATGCATCAGGGTCCGGGGCTGAGTACCAGGCGCGTCCGAGGGTCTGCCTGGGCTGCCGTGATGTGACTGCTATGCTAAACATTGTGATGACAGTGCAAGACACATGCGCCACTGTCGAATTGTACAAACCCCGCGGCTGGTGCGACCCTCCTATGGGATCCTATGGGAAGTGGACACGTCACCTGCGGCAGGCTGCCGATTCGCCGAGGCGTTTGCGGCGGCGCGGCGGTGCCGACCGCCGGACCTGCAGCCGCGCGAGTTCTTCCCACTGGCGCCGCAGCACCTGGACCCTGCCAGGCAGCCGGCGCGCCGGCGGTGGGGCCTGGCGCAGCCGCTGAACCCTCTGGAGGCGACAGTGTCGCGGGCGGCGTCGCACGCGGGGCTTGACCCCGAGCGGCTGCTGCACGAGGGGCGGCGCCAGCTGGCAGACTACCTGCTGTGGGTGGGTGGCTTCTCTAAAATGTCAGCTGCTCTGCCTCGTCCTCAGGCAATCAGCAGCATGGGCGGCTCTGAGCTGTGCTGTGGCTTGGCTGCGTGCTGGATGCAATTCGCCATTTCGCCGCTGAGCTAGGTTGGCGGCACCTGCACCAGCAGTCTCTGCAGTGTCTCTCACGGCGCTGCGGTTCAACCAAGCGGGCGTGAGCCAGACGGCAAGATCCAACAGGCATAGCATTGTGTTTGTATTCTAGGCGCGCGGACAGTCGGGCGTCGACCAGCCAGATGGCGTCGACACGCTGCTGGTGCACCTGCTGGCGGATCTGCGCGCGGGGCCAGAAATCGAGGCTCTGGCGGCCGCCGGCTGCGCGGCGGACCTGGCGCAGCTGCGCGGGAGGTGAGGATCGATCACAAGCATCATTGTTTTCTGACAATCCCAAACCAACAAACGCCTATCTAATTGATTGGGAGTGAAACATGTACCTGATAGGAAGTCCGCCTTCACAAGTTTGCATCGAGAGTAGCACATGAGAATCTGCGCTTCGTTCAAAACAGGCTGGCAGCGGAGCGGCAGCTCGCGGGCCTGGCGGCGCTGAGCGCGGCCGCAGGCGAAGCGCTCCAGGCGCTGCGCTTGTGGCAGGTGCTCATCGCGCTCTGAATCGATCTGAATGGCATCTGCGCTGCCCTTCGTGAACCCAAAGCGCCTGCGCAGCACCGGCGCAGATCAGTGAAGGAATGAGTTGGCGAGGCTGTCCACAACTGCCTGTCCACCTGGCTGACAGAAGCGTGCAACTTTATCTGTGGCGTCATTGTCCAAACTGTTGCCTGCCCAGGACATCGAGCAATCAGAGGGCGGCGCAGCACGCGCCTCGGCAGCAGCACACGCGGCGGCACTGCTGGCGGACGAGCGGCGTGCCGATGAGGCCCTGGCCCTGGCGTTTCTGCCATGGCTCGCACAGGCTTCGCCTGCAGAGGCGCTGACCGTGCTGACGGTGAGAGCTCGAGGGTCCTGACGACTTCTCAACAGCACAGTGTCAATGTCAGACACTACCGGGCTGTGGACGTTTTAGCGTGCATCTCAGCACAACGTGACGATGTTGCAGTGCTTGATCTGTGCCTCGTGGGCTGGACGAGAGTCTCGGCTGCAGCTAAACACCAGTTCTCAACATGGCGTGCTGCAGTCGCGGCCGCTTCCGCCGGCTGAGACGCTGCAGCTGCTGCGGGGCGCACCTGGGGAATCCCAAAACTCTACCGGGGACCTGCACTGGCAGTACCTGGAACACCTGGTGGCGGAGCGCAGCTCGAGGGACCCGGCGCTGCACACTGAGCTGGCGTCGGCGCTTGCCGCTGCGGCACTGCCGCTGCTGCCGCCGCCGTCGCCGCACGCGCGGCCGGGGAAGCGGCGGGTCGCGGCTGCGGTCAGCGGCAGCCCGGGTGAGCGTGCAAAATCGTTGAGAAAACAAGCGAAGAGGTTGTTCTGTTGTTACCCGAAGGAGGGTTCGCATGCATCTTGATATTGCCAACGAAGGCAACTGGTAAGAGCATAGTGGCAAGAGCATTGCCAAAAGCATATTGGCTGCAGGTTGAGGGCGACCTGGGATGCTAGACGTGAGCAGTGCAACCGTGCATGACACATGGAGTTTCTTCCAACTTCACGTCTTGTTGTACACATGCAATACTCACGTCGATGTAGACGACAAAGATATTCTCATACGTATAGCCTGGCACGATAGTAGCCTCGCTGCCACAATGTGATTCGCTGCCTGCATTCACGGCCGGAAATGGAGGGCGACGGCGCAGCTAGCCGGATTTTGCTCGGGGAACGGTGCTGAGGGTCCAGCTGCAGGCGCACTTATAGGATCTGCATGTAATCCACATCCCTGACACTCACATTGCCCAATGCAGTTGAGGCGGTGGCAGATTGTCCTGCAGCTCTGCCAGCCGCTCCGCTGCAGGACAATCCGGATCGTCCTGCAGCGGAGCGGCGGAGCTGCGTGGGCGACTGCTGCAGGTTCATTCAGTGACTCTCTGCGATATCATGTTGCTGATGCATCTCGTTTTCTGCGCCCCGCAGTCGAGGCGGCGGCGGCCGGTCCGGCAGCTGAGCGGCTGGCGGGGCTGCGGGGGCGGCTGCAGGGGCATCTGCAGGCGAGCGGGCTGGTGGACGGGCCGGCACTGCTGCAGCAACTGCGCGGCAGCGCGATGTGGGAGGAGCAGGTCCTGCTGCACTCCAAGGTGCGGAGCGGGCAAATGATAACGATAATGTCTATGCATGAAAAGGGGTTCGGCAGCTGTGCATCGGCCTGCTGCCGCAAGCTGCGCGGCTGCGCGGCAGGTGGGAGGAGCAGGTCCTGCTGCGCTCCAAGGTGCAAGCCGGGTACTGCTATGCATATGCAATCGACTCGTACCGGGTGGCACACTGCGTGATTGGGCGGCGGTGTCCTGCAGGAGCTGCGCATGTTGCCTGGGAGGCTGCCTCATCGCAAGTCGCTGCCAGCATTCAGTGGTGCCGCTGCGGCCGCCACACTTGCGTTCTGCCTCTGAAACGCACCTGGTGCTCACCTGTGGGACGAAAATGCATCAGCAAAATCACCTTGTACATCCAGGCGGGCGGCCACCAGGCGGCGCTGCGCATCCTGGCGCTGGTGCTGGGCGACATCGCGGCGGCGGAGGCGTACTGCCGGGAACACCTGGGGCCGGCCGGCTACCGGCAGCTGCTGGGCATGCTGCTGGCGCCGGGGCCGGGGGCGCCGCCCATGCTGCCGGAGGCCTGCCACCTGCTGGCCGCCGCAGGTGGGATGGTCTGCTTGCACGTCGCGGTGGGTTTGCTGCAGCTGCAGAAACGTGCACTTATGCGATTCCACCGCCTGCAGCTGTCTGCAGGCTTGCATAAACCTTGCATGTGTGGCGGCACACTATCTGCACCAGCCATCCAAAATAAAACACTAAGCCTGAATGCGAGGCATTCGGCGAGTGTTTCACTAATCGCCGGCTGCAGTCATCAACTTCACAATTTGCCTGTCGCTGACTTGTTCTTCCACTTTTCAGGCGAGCACGTAGACCTGCTGCAAGTGCTGGAGGTGGCGTCGCCGGACGCGTGCCCGGCGGACGCGCAGTCGACCCTAATCAGCAGCAGTATTCTACATCCTCAAAAAGCCTGCTAGTTGATCTGTTGAGCTGGTTTTGACGCGACTCGACAGGCGAGCACCTGGACCCGCTGCAAGTGCTGGAGGCGGTGCCGGCAGGTGCGTCGCTCGCGGACGCGCAGGCGACGCTGGCGGCGGTGCTGGGCCAGCGGCAGCACGCGGTGCGGCAGGGGGCCCTCCTGCGGCAGCTGCGCAAGTCGGCGGCGCTGGCCGCGACGTCCACCCGTGCCGAGGTGGGCACCCCTGGGTGTCTGACAGTGTCTGACGCTGCCCTTCGACCACGGAGCCAGTGCGCAGCAGGAGGCGTGATGTCTCCAGGCATGATGGCCGCTTCAGCAGCATGCATCGGGTGGGTTTCGGTTGACGAGAATGGATGTACCTGGCGCGGTATGGGTGCCAACATCGGGCGCTTGCGTGCAGGTCATGTCCAGGCGGGTGGCCACCTCCGTGGAGCGCTCCTGCCAGCGCTGCCACACCCGCATCGGCACGAAGATGTTTGCCGTGTACCCAAACGGCGTGCTGGTACGAAATCAATTCCTGCGACCCTGACATTGCTCCGCATTATTTTGGCTGACACACTCCAGACAGCTTGGAAAGTGCTCACGAAGTGTCCAGGTCTGGTGAAATAGGTCCATCTTGAGTTGCCACACATATAGAGAAGCTTGTCTAGAGCAAGGGCTGAAGCGTGCGCCACTTGACACGCAGGTGTGCTTCAAATGCCAATCGAAGACCGGCGACAGTGTGGACCCAGTCAGCGGGCGGGACTTCACGTTGCAACCCCACAGCACATCAGAGGCGTGGCCTGACTGAATCTGCAAACCGATGCAGCGGCTGCAGTCTGTAACGACTGTGCGGGATGCAGTTGTTTGCAGCGGCACTCACAGGGCTAGGCCAGGGTAAGTGGGTTTCGGTTCTTTGCCGGCGCGCCCATGTTGCAACACGCACAAAGTCTAAGTGCATTTTAAGATCACTCGACAATCCGATTGCAGGCCAGTAACACAGGCTGGACTCAGAACAAGGAACAGCCGTGGTCAAGCGGAAAACCTCCTCCAACTACTCGTATCGCTCCTCCCAAGAAGACCTCCTCATTTATGCTTGCCCTTGCCCTTCTTGCCCTTCCCGGACTTCTTCTGAGCACCACCCCCGCCGCCGCCGCTGCTGGCCTCCGACTTGGCTGCAGCAGGCGCCGGATGCGAGGTCGCCTCCTGCTCCTTGCCTGCCGGCTGCGCTGCCGGCACTGCAGCCGTCGTGTCCGCAGACGCGTCTGAGGCCGCTGGCGCCGCTTCCGTCGTCGGCTGCGCCTCCTTGCCTGCCTGCTCGGCAGCTGCGCCCGAGGCCGCTGCTGGCTGCAGGATCACACATGAGCGCGTGTCAATTGCCATGCGCCAGAGAGGTGGCAGCGACTGCAAGAAATGGGTTCAGTCTACATGCCGGCAGGCATGCACATGACACATGTGTCATGCACTGTCTGGAGTAATAGACGCCTCGCACCTGCGCTGCCTCCTTGGCGGCCTGCGTCTCGGCGAGTCGCCGCTGCAGGGCGCCCAGGCCCTGCCCGCTGTTGAGCGCCTGCCACAGCAATTCATCAAACTGAGCTGCCACAAGCTCGCAGGTACTGCCGAGCTCACTTGCACTTCGCACTTGCCCCTCTACTCGTGTACATGCACGTGGCACGCCACACAGGCGGCAGCAGCACTTTCTAACCAGTTCAGATACACATGCAGACTCTGGTCACCTGGCGCTGCCGCTGCTGCTCAGCCTTCTGCGCCGCCGGCGACGGCTTGGGGTCAAGAGTTTTGCGCATGTCGAACGCGTCCTCCCCGTCCGCATAGTACTTCGCCTCGATGTCGTTGACCCTGCGCATTAAAGTTCAGTTTGATGATGTTGAGCTGCCTAAACGCCACGCACGTGCGCGTCCTGATGGGCGCTACGGGCCAATGACTGGGGTGCAGACACATGTCATGCTCAACAGTAGTCGCCGCCAGTTGGTGCAGATTTCTTTTTGGTTCGTTACTTGGTGTGTGTTGTGTTGGTAGGTAGGAATGCGCACTTGTAGCCCAGGGACTGGGTGTACAGGTGGTGGGCGCCCTTGTTGGTCACCCGCACGTGCAGCGACACGTACTTTGCGCCAAAGACGTCCTGCATCGCCCTGTCTGCGGAGCAGAAACCACCAGATCGCACACGTTGCACGACAAAGCTGCAACACTGGGCAGCATGATTGGAGTCCGGTGTGTGACATCCTGGGGCAGCAAAAAATTCTATGCCAGCCGCGATCTCGACTCCACCGGCATCCGCGTGCATGCCACAGCAAGCAAAGGACGCCGGCAGGTGGATCAAGAGGTGGGCAAAAAATATACAGAAATCTGCAAATTATTCAAGAGCGCACGGGAGGCCTCCATGAGGCGCGTGGCGATGCCCAGCTTGCGGTGCGTGCGCGCCACCGCCAGCGAGGTGATGTGCCCGTGTGTCTCCACCGCCTCCTCCTCGCTGCATGAGAAATGCATGTACGTTTCAGTATATGCGGCAGGTGATGTAGCGGTCATCACAAGTCTGTTCGGCGAGAAGCCTGCGAGTGCTGAAGCACGTGTGTTCAGCTGTGCAAGTCGCCACTGATTCATACAAGTCGTACACCCGTCAGCGCCATGCACGGCGCATGGCGGCTTGGGACAAGACATGCTGCGATGGTGAATATTTTGGAGGAAGAGGCGCTCACATCTTGGCGAGCACGTAGCCGACGATCTTGCCGTTGTAGTCCTCCGCGACGTACAGCAGCTGGGGCCACGACAGGGTGTGGTAGAAGTAGTACTGCGAGCGCATGGCGACAACATGTGAGTAAAGCTTGTCTAGTATGGCGAATGGGAGCCAAAATAATCCTGCAGATGCACGTTGTTTGTTCGAACATCAGCATTCGTACCTTGAGCTGGTAATTTTCTGGCAAGCACAGCAGGTTGCAGCGCTGCATGGCCAGCAAATCCTCCATCGTGGCCTCCCGGATGCAGACCATGGTGACGCTCCTTCGCAGAGTTTCACGCTCAAGGCAATCGAAAAGATTTGGCAACCGGTAGGCTCGATCAACAAGGATGGCGTGTCACTAGCGGTAATATCGCAGCAAATTCGTCAGTGTGATCACTCGTCGAATGTGCAGGCCGACTTGGCGCGTCAGTGCAGGCTCTGCCACACGCTCAGACCCTCTGTGACAGGCTGTAAAGATAGTGAATGAGGAGAATCGAAATCTCTTGTGCATGGACTTGGCTGCTGGATGATAGGAGGGTTTAGGCTGGTGCCGCAGCGGCGCCAGCAGCATGTTCAGGCCTGCCCAGTGCTTCATTTAGATTACGATCCGTCCAAACGAAGAATGCCAAACCAAACCACGTTGCAGAGCCCGACATGACTGTTCGCTGAGAGCCGGTTCCGTCACTTGCCCTTGGGCTTTGCCCGTGGCTTGGCGGCCGGCTTTTTGGCGGCGGGCTTCTTTTTCGGCGCCGACTTCTTCTTGACGCCACCTGCAGGCCTGGTGCTGGCCGCCTTCTTCGCGGGCTTCTTTTTGATGGCGCCCTTCTTCGCTGGCTTCGCATCTGCATTCGCACAATTGCGTTAACTTGGCTCTGCCGTATTTACAGGCATGAATCGCGCAAAAACAACTCGCAGCTCGCTGCGCGAAGTGATTTCGCGCACTTTTCCGCCGCTAGAATGTATGTACCATGGGAACTTCATTGTTAAGTACTGCGACTGTGCATAGATTCCTGCTGCGCGAGCCTGCGCGAGCCTGCGCGAGCTGCGGATTATAGTTCAGAAACTTTCACTGCGCGATACATGCCCGTGACTACTGTGTTATTGGCACAAGTCCTTCGCGACACAGACCGAGCATCTGGCGGACATTGCGGTCAGCGTGCAGGCGTCTGCATTCGTTCAGCCTGTCGATGATGCATGCCTTGTTGGAGCACAGGCGCACGGCAGCCAGGCACATGGTTAAGATCCATAAGACAGAGCCTCAATTCTGCACCTGCGTCGCCTCCGGCTTTCTGGGCATACGCCGGCTGGAAGTGGTCGTCCTCATCCTCGTCCATGAAGTACTTGTAATTCTCCTCCTGTGCGTGGAATGGCCAGTTTCGATTCTCATGTGTTGGAGATCGACTGTTGACTTCGACTGGAAGGCAGGACAGCAGAACAGCGCAGGCAGCTGAAATGGTTGCCGATCACATATTCGCCGCAACACTCATCAAAGTCGCATGCTCCTACATCATTGCAGGCTGCACTCCTGCAGACTCAGCTCCGTTGTTTGACCACAGAGCAAGTGAAGCTTCCCATCACACCTCCTCCTCGTCGGGGTTGGCGCGGGCCAGCTGCAGGAAGGAGGCCATGACGGCCTCCACCTTGGCCTCCGTCTGCCCGATGTTGATGACCGCCAGCGTGCCCGCCAGCGGCGCCAGCCTCGCATCGTATACGATGCCTGGCGCAGAAACAAAGACGCGAATGAGCTTCGCAAGCAGACTCCGCAAGCGTATTCCGCAAACGAGCTGCGTCAGTGAGTTTTGCGTGAATTATCGATGCCTGATTCCACGAGATTATAAATTCGTGCTTCACGGCGCCTCCCAGACCAACTCTGGATCCAAGTTGAGTACCTCTATCTGGTAAGTCTGATGCATCTTGTGCGCAAGCGTGTCTATTGCGGAATGCAAGTGTGCAGCCCAGACTTCAAATGCAGGCAGCTGACCTTTTAGGTCGAACTGCACATGGCTGCGGCCATTCTCCTCCCGCACCAGCACCCTCCCCACAGCCCCTGCAGCACCAAAACATCAGCATGTTGCGATGCGAACTGGCAAACTGCACGCACGCAGCCGGGTCCACTTGCTTTGTGCTAGAAGGACACACTCGCGACTCTGGAACCCTACCTGAATCTCCTGTCAGGTCGGTGGCGCCACCTTCCAGCGACTCCAGCTCCGCGATCATCTTGATCTGCGTCAGCTTGTCCGGGATCATGACCGGCACCTCCCCCGCCACAGCGCCCTGCGCAGTGAAGGACAACCGTTCGTCGGAGGCTGTCAAATCTGTTGCCTGCATGCAGGTTTATTGTACAAGGCCGAACATGGTCAGTGTACAGTTGCAGCGGCAGCCGCACCGGCACAAGTTTCGGCGCGGCTGCCTTTGCTGCTGCTGCGGCGGCGACGTCATCTGCCACCGGCGTTGCTGCGTCGTCTGCGGCTGCCGCGGCATCTGGCGCGGCTGCCACCTCCGCTGACGCTGCTGCTGTGGCGTCCGCCGCCATTGCTGCGCTGCCCTTTGCTGTGGCGGCCTTGGCGGGGCTGACCTTCGCCGGCTTTGCTGCTGCACCCAGCCGCCCTGCAGGCGACTTCAGGAGTGGCGCGGCAGCCGCTGCTTTGCCGGGCTTGGTATCTGCGCTGCCGCTCTTGCCGACCATCATCTGCTTCAGCAGCGACTGCTTTAGGGTCTGTTGCTTTGGCGCCTGCGCTCGATGTTTGCTGGTGCTCGGTGGCTTCGCCGTTGCAGCTGCCGCGGCGGGCTTGGCTGCTTGCCGCTGCGGCTCTGCTGCACGAAAAGCACGGATGTCTCGCTTGAGATGTGACACAAGCATGGAGGGATGATGCACCATTGGCATGCATCCAGTGACATGCTGCCGCTATGCCGGCAGCAAACGGCAGCGCATGAGTAAGTTGTGCTGAACACGTGCGCCTGCACCTGCGTTGTCTTCACTGTCCTGAGTGGGTGACTGCCGCTCTGCGTCCTTCTTTTTACGAGAGGCTGCTGGTGGGCTCTCATCGTCGTCGCTGCTGCTGAGCTCGAAGAGCGACGCATGGCCGCCGGCCTTCTGTGTCGGCGACTGCATTTTCATCAAGCGAAAGGGTCACGACCGATTAACGAATGGCCTATGGACACCCCGACGTTGAGATCAGCCATGTTAGGCGCAAAGCGGCAATTGCGCGCACCTTGTATTTCGCAATCCACGCCGGCAGTGCATCATCGTCTGAGCTGGACATTTCTGTAGTTTCTTTGCAGCACCGAATAGACCTGTCTACGTTTTTAGGGATCTCAAGGACTTCTGATACAAGCGCAAGAGCTAATTGATGATCTGGAATTCGAATCACAAGCGCTTGCAATGCCGATGCTGCGCACTCGTGGCTGGATTCAGGATCAATTCAGATTGTTTCTAGGTCTGAGAACAGTCAGATGAAAGCTGCTTTGCGAGCAAGCTGAGCGTGGGCGGTGAAATGTCGGAGGGGCGTGAATTTCAACAATCCCCCGTTGATAATTTCGTGACGAGGTGCAGCGCGTCGTTTCGCACTGCCATTTTCTGCTCTTGCGTGTCATCGATACATTCGCGTACGACACACCTCTGCGTGCTCGCGGCGCGGCCTCTCTGACGGCTTGACATCGGATTTTCGAGAGGATTACGTGGCAGCTGGTTCATCGATTTTGCCTCGATGAGGGCCCAGTGCATGCAGCGGATCGCACAGGGCCTTCAGGCGGTCCTCAGAAATTCTATAGCCCCTGCATGCGCCGCTGAAACGGCGCTCAGCCAGACAGCTCCCGTTCATCAGCTCCACAGCCTTGCGGCACGCGCATGGCAGCGGGCAGCGCAGCAGGCAGCGCATGCATGCGTGCAGCCTTCCAAGGTGGTTGCATGCAGGAATGAAAGGTGCAGTGAACCTTGCTGTATCCGCTTCTCGAACGACACGAACTGACCTGCATGTTAACGGCTGCTGCAGCAGGGGTGGCAGGATGCTGGTTTGCGTGGCTTCGCCAGTCTAGCAGCGCAGGCGGTCACCAGGACCGTGACAAATCAATCAGGTAGGCTGCCTAATTAGCATGAGCATGCACAGTCCATTATCTGCCCTGAATTGCGGCTCACAGACTGCGCTTCGAACTGCAGGGTGCTCTGCCATTGTCTCAAGGACCATGTGCAGCGCCGCCGCAGCCGGCGCCGCAGGCCCAGGCACTCAGGTACAACCTGCTCGCTGTCCTGCTCCAGGGGTTTGTGACTCATGGCCAATGTGTCGGGACCGACACTAACGGCGTCACACGGCGGCCTGGATGTGTTCGAAGGCGGTGTCACCTGTAGCAAGTTGCAAAGGAAGCATGCATGGCGCAGGCTGCAGGCAGTCGTCAGAACCACCGCAGTTGTTCGAGTGCCGTGAAGCAGTCTCTGACGTGCATGTGGGGCCCGCAGGCGGTGCATCGCGGCATTGCGGCCGGGCTGTCTGACGGAACCGCAAAGCAGCTGGCAGTGTGGCTGGGCGTCACCAGCGGCTGGGTGGCCAGCATGGTGGTGCTGGGCGGCGTGACGCGCCTCACGCGCTCCGGCCTGTCCATGACCGACTGGAAGTTCACCGGCGAGACGCCGCCGCGCACTCAGGCGAGCCCGTGTCGACATTGCACTTGCGTTGAGGTTGCACCAACATGTCAAAAGCCAATCTACTCACTCCCTTGCAGCCACAGCTGCATGCATTTTGCTTCGCTCGATCATGATGACAGAGAGTGTCTGCCGATATGGCACCGCTGCTCAGCTGCAGCGAGGTCGAGACCTGAGCGTCTTCTGCCGTCACCAACAGGAGGAGTGGGAAGCGGAGTTTGATAAGTACCGGCAGTCGCCAGAGTACCAGCGCATTAACCTGGGCATGGTCCTCGACGACTTCAAATTCATCTACTGGTACCTTCTTTGGCATTGATTTGGCTTTCGAGGTGGCTGCTTGTGTTTGTGCACGTCTGTTGCCCCACACACGCATATAGTTGCCCCAAAAACACAAGCAGATGTCCCGCACCATGTGTACGCTATCAAGCCCAGGTTGGTTCGCCCCTGTGCAGGATGGAGTACAGCCACCGGATGTGGGGCCGGCTGCTGGGCTTTGTGTTTGCGCTGCCGGCGGTGTACTTTGTGGCGCGCGGCGCCGTCACGCGGCCGCTGTCAGGCCGCCTGGGGCTGCTGTTCCTCATGGGCGGCACCCAGGGCCTCGTCGGCTGGTGGATGGTCAAGAGCGGCCTGCAGGTCCGCTTCCTGGTCACCCTGACGCATTGCCTGGACGCAGAGAGAATGCAAGGAACACAGCCAGGCGCTCGGCTTCCTTTTGATGAGCGCAATGCATCCTGTATCTGTCCCGGCATCTCTCCAAGGATTGCAACACGTGCTACCAACCTCTTGACACTGCAACAACACCTGAAGCGCTAGTGCGGACAGCACGGGGACATACTACGCCTCTGCCGTGTCCTGCAAACGCCATATAAGCACTATGAGACGGCGTGGTTTAGCCCTGCCGTGTGGCGGCGCACCTCGCCAGCGCCTTCGGTTGCAGCATTTTGAGCTGAGATTGTGTTGCACTGCCTGCAGACGCCGGAGAAGCAGTACGAGACGCCTCGGGTGAGCCCCTACCGCCTGGCGGCGCATCTCGCCAGCGCCTTCTCCATCTACGCGGTTCTGTTCTGGAGCACGCTCAGCCTGGCGCAGCCGGCGCCGGCGCTCGCGGCCGCGGGGCACAAGGCGCAGGCGGCGGCGTCGCGGCTGCGCGGCGCCGCGTTACCGCTGGCAGGCCTGATCGCCGTCACGGCAGCCTCAGGTGATCCTCGTCAGTGGTGTTGTCCTTGCAAATGACAGCCACTACCCCTCGCAGCTGTCTGCAGCTGGTCAGACTTGCGAGTGGCGCTTGCATGCACTGCTTGCTGCCTGAAACATGATTCTCAACTTGACTCATGCGAGTGCTCTCTGTTCCAGTTTGCACTGCCTGCACGTGCATCGCCGCGTTCGAAATATTCAGGCATCATTCGATGGACACCAATACCCAAATTGGTGTTTCGCAGGCGCCTTCGTGGCAGGCCTGGACGCGGGGCACGCCTACAACACCTTCCCGCTCATGGGTGGGCGCCTTGTGCCGGAGGAGTACTCCGCGCTGCCCGGCTGGCGCAACGCCTTCGAGAACACCGCGGCGGTGCAGTTCCACCACAGGGTGCTCGCGCTTTCCACGCTGGCCTCGGTGACCGCGCTGTGGGCGGCGCACCGGCGGGCGCCACTGCCCGCGGCCAGTCGGAGCTGGCTCAACGGCCTCCTGGCCGTCACCGCTGCGCAGGTGGGTGGCCAATGTTTAAGGTTATTGGAGAATGATGCGGGCAACAACGAGAGCATGTTCCCTGTACATGCATCGTCAGAGATCCTCAACTCTGGCGGGTGCATTGCCCTGCGCTTTTCCTGTCTAGCAGGCGAGAAATTGGCATGCATCACACATTGCACAACGAGCGCAAGCAAATCGCAGGTCACCCTGGGCGTGACCACTCTGCTGACGTATGCGCCGCTGGGCACGGCGCACCATGCGCTTGGCTGATGAAGTGCCCTCAGCCCTGAACCTTGGACCCTGAATTGCTGGTCTCCCTCCGCTGCTGACGTATGTGCCGGTGTCGCTGGGCGCCGCGCACCAGGCCCTTGCCATTGAAGCAATATCGGAAACCTGAGATTCACAACTCTGAATCGCAGGTCACCCTGGGCATTACCACGCTGCTGACGTATGTGCCGGTGTCGCTGGGCGCGGCGCACCAGGCGGGCGCCCTCACGCTGTTCACCGTGGTGCTAGGGCTGCTGCACTCGCTGCGCCGCCCCACGACCGCGCTGCCGACCGTCTCCAAGGTAGGAGGCGTTGTGCTTGGGTACATATGGCAGCTACTGATGTGTGATGGGGCTGCTGCATCGCACTCGCAGGCTCGCAATGTGTTTGGTGAGGCGCCTGTACGGCGCCGCTCCTGGGCCACAGACAATGGCGTCCTGCTGCTTCCTGGAATTGATGAGTACACAGCATGCTGCAGCAGTTTCGCGACATAGCTTCGTGCAGCATGTTTGGCAGACATCTTGATCCTGTTTGCTGCTGGAACCCTTTTGCAGGTGTTTACACCACTCGCCGCCGCAGCAACGATTGGTGTTTGGGGCGTGGTTCTGCAAAGTCCGAAGGAGGTTGCTTCGCTGAACAGCGCGCCGCAACTGCAGCAATAATATATTTAGCGCTGCATGGAAGGCATGTCAGATATTGTATTGTCTCGTCCCGTGTTTGTCTTCGGCATGGTTCAGCTCGGCATCAGATGCTGAGTCCGTATTCAATTGTAATGGTTGCGTCCACACAGTTCCACACAGTAGACACATGCAACGCAAGCAATGAACACCTTCGCTAGAATGCCGGATGGCTTATTGTTGAAGCAGATCAACTCTGCCCACGATTGTGCGCAGTGCAACACTGAGTGAAAGCGGTACAACGAGAGTGATCAGGGAAGCGCGCCGCCGCCCCAGCCCCTGAACGTCTCCTGGAGGCTGTCTGCCGAGGTGATGGACGGGTGGGGGCCGGAATACGCCGCGCGCGTGGCCGCGCCGTTTGCTGCCGCCAGCGCGGCTGCCATGCGCTGCGCCTCCTCCGTCGCACTCCTGTCTGCACTCCATAGCTTGAGCACGCTGGCCTACGGAATCGAGAGGAGGCATCAATGTCGGGATTCAGTTCAATCATGACTGCGGTCTCGCAGAGCTCCTCAACCAAGTGAATGTTGGCGTTGCTGCACGTGCACTTGCATATTGAGCTAGCACTCAGGTGGCACGATGTGCGACATCAATCTATCCTTGCACACACGACTGCATCACCTGCAGCGCTCTGCCGAAGGAGAAGGAAAGTGCCCAGGGCTTGGCTGGCCCCCCGAGCCGATTTAGCTCGTTCAGGTTGATGGTGGCCTCCTCCTCCGACTGGCCGCCGGACAGAAACATGATGCCCGGAATCGCCGGCGGCACACACCTGCACAGCATGGGCAGAATGACCGCTTAGCTCGCACCGCAATGCAGGCAAGATCGAGGGCTGTCGTTGGCATCAAGCGTGGCAAGTGCTGCTCGTAGCATAGGCAGCTGATTATGAAGTTTCATCACCACCTGACATGCGCAAAGCGGCGTCGGCAGAGGTGGCGCAGCACACGCTCCATGTGCATTCGTAGTTTCTTTGATCTCTCAGGTCAGGACGACATCGCGAAATAACGAAAGCGATACAAGTTGCGATTGCACTGCACACCTGCGCATCACGTTGAGCGTGTGCTGCGCCACGTCCGCCGGCGCCGCCTTGCCGCCTGCAAACTCGGACCCGGGGATGGCCATCTGCGGCTTCAGCAGCACCGCCTCCAGCGACAGCCCCTCCTGCGGTGGGCCGGCGAGTGCGTCGGAGCGGTGTCAGGGAGTTTCAGTTCCGAGAGTTGGGAACACTCGACAGTACCCTCAGCATGCCGGCAGATGACCCCGCTCTTGTGCATGGGGCACCACCATGGCATCAGCAGCAGCCACAAACGCACCCACGATCCCAAGATCACAGCCAAGTCTGAGGCACCAGACCTGTTCCGAAACACACATCCAGGCAGCAGCACCTGCTGCCACAGGCGGGCGACGCAGCGGGAGATGACACGCTGCGATGCCGCCGCCGCCATCACAATGTCGTGGCCCCCCTCGATCAGGATCTCCGGCTCCACGATGGGCACCAGCCCCGCCGCCTGTGGTGAATATTAAATACAGGGTTTCTAGGGTAGCAGTTGGATAGTTTCGCATGGTTATTTTCGTAATTGGTTTGATCAAACTTGCTAGGCGGGGAGGCGGTGATAAATCCCTCCGAAAAGCATCACAGTGTGTTTAGGTTCATGCACCTGGCAGATTGCCGCGTACTGGGCCAGCTCGTCCGCATTGCGTTCGATTGCGGTCTGCACTGGGAGCCGCAGAATGTGACGGTCAGAGGAGAAGATTTCACATGCCCTTGCAGGAAGTATGCCCAGCTATATGCAGGCTGACGCTTGTGACAGCTTGTGACAGCTTGTGACAGGCATTGCAGCCGTCGCAGCTTGGGGAAGCGGTGCCCGAGAGTTCGTGTTGGCCTGGCATGCAGCCAGCACCTGCCTAGGAGGATTGCACACCTCGCTGGGCAGGCCATCCCCTATCCGCATAGCCGCGCGCCACTTGGCAAACCGTGCGCCCTGGCTGCACGGTGCACGTACAATGTTGAGGGTGCAGTGTCGGTGCACGTCATGCAAGCATATGGCAGAGATAACTCAGGAATCAATTGGGTCAATGGTCATGCGTGGCCACCTGTAGTACGCCTTTGCATTTGCAGCGAGCTCCGGCAAGCCGCGGGTCGTCGTTTCAGACGGCACAGCCGGCAGCGGCTGCAAGCCCTGCGTTGACATCGATTGCATGTTAAAGTTTGCGGCATCCCTCGCGTCCGCTGCGCAGCCTCCACAGCCAGAGATCAACGCACATGAGGAAGCAACAATGCATGTGGACATGTGCCGTACCTCATCGACCTTGATGCCAGGCAGGATGCCCTGCGCATTGAGGGCGTCCACGAACGGCACGCCGTCAGAGCCTCGCTGTGCCAGGGTCTCTTTGTACAGGATGGCGCCACTGATGTGGTCTCCCAGGCCCGGCGCCGTGTAGAACAGCTGCCGGTAGTCCCGCCGGTTGTCGAGGCTGTTCTCGATGCCCGCCTTCTGCAGCCGCTTCCCGATCGTCGGCGTCGACTCATCAGACGCCAGCAGGCCCTTGCCGGCCGCAGTGAGACGCTGCGCGGTCGCTGCCAGATCGACTGCCATCGTTGCAATCCGGGTGCTTCCTCACTCCGGAGACTTGAATGGGCCCGTAGGATTGGCAGAGGAGGTCTCTGTCACTCCAGGAAGTTGGCTGAGGCCACAGATCACCAACTGCGCAGATCCCGCACAGGCCAGGCAGTCTCACACTGCATCCACTGCACAGTTCGCGTGAAGGCACTCCCGGATCGCGAGATTGAGGCGGTGTATGGGTTTGAGGTGTACCAGCGTCGAGTGCGCCTTGAAACAGTTGCTGTGCAGACCTCATGCACTCATTACTCATGCATGTTCCCTGTTTCCTGTTCCCTCCCACGCAGATCGTCACTTGCACCGTGCAGCGAACAGATCGACAGACTTGACCACAACACCGGCGCACTGCCATGCACCATCGCAACGCTGCCATGCGCAAGCCAGTGCTGCTGATGCTGAAAGGCCATCCCTGCTGCGGCAAGTCCACTCTTGCGCAGGAGCTTGCAACTCAGCTGTCTTGGGCCCTGGTGGACAAGGACGATGCAAGGGACTGCCTTTCAGCGCTTTCGAGCGATGCTGCAGCGCTTAACGCCGTCTCTTATGCGATCATGTCGTGTATGGCCGGCCGTCAGCTGAGATGCGGCAACTCCGTCATCGTAGATTGCCCACTGGCCAGGCTGCAGCTTTGGGAGGAGGCCAGCGCAATAGCTGCTCAGGTGGCACCATTCACGGCCATGATGTGCTCCCTGTCAATGTGCACAATGCATCTTGTGGGAGTCGACCTTCCAGACGCGCATTGGTTTTCAGTCAAAAACTCTACGTGCGGTGCAGCATGCAGCAGAGATTGTACTGGTTGAAGTCCCGTCGCCTCCCGAGGAGCTATGGCGGGCACGTATTGAGGCTCGCGCAGCCGCCGAGGCGCACCTGGAGGGGCGGCACAAGCCGGGCTGGGATCAATTGCAGACCCTCATCACCGGGTGCGCCTTGTTGGTGCAGCTAAATCTAGCATATATGCTTGCCGGTGTCATGGTGATTCATTGTATGACGTGACACCATCATGGACTTGAGGTTTGACTGAGCAGCTTCGCCTCCCAGACCGTCGAACACCTTGAAAATGCAGGTACCAGAACTGTTTCGCATGGCCATCCACAACCGAGGTTGAACACCGAATTCAGCTGAGCCACAGCGCGTCCACGGCTGAAGAGGCGGCAGCTGTCACATCCTACTTGTCGTACCACGGCCTGCTGGTGAGCCTCACACAGTCTCAACACACTGCGCGTGTTGGCATTGCTGTCAGGTGTCTTGTCAGCAGTGCTGTTGGGTGTCGAGCCTGCTTCATGCTTCCACAACGAGGCCACCAGCAGTCTTCTTGACCGGCGGGAAGTAATCCGGTGTCACGCTCTGCAGAGGCAAACGGCCAAGTCAGAGCAGGCGACCGCTGACGGAGGCGCACACAGCGTAAGGACGACCGCAAGGCACAGTGACGGAGGGCGATTGCCAGACCTTACCAGATCATACCCCTGCAGCCCAAATCCTGCAGCGCCCACGCCAAACGGTGAGCATGACTGCTGTGGAAGGATTGGGCATAGAACATCAATGCTGCTGTTGCATGTCTACACTCAAAGAGGTTCATCTGCGCCCACCTGTATGCAGGCCAAGTTCCAGCAGCGTCTTGCTCTCGACGTCTGGCCGCACCTCCTGCAGTGAACGGAAATGTCAGCTGCTGAGCGCGTCAGTCGGTCAATGAACTGCATGGTGCCACGATGAGATCGATCAGACAGAGAGACAGCAAATATGGTCGGCATGGGTCTGCCAGGACGCACTCTTCGGTGCAGGAAAAGCTGCTGCTGCTCGACCGGCACACCTAGCTTGTGTGCGACCGCCTGTTTGACATCAAGCAGTGTCTGCTCGTATTTGACCCTGCAATGTTTGGGTGTAAACTCGTTGTACGAGGTTACCTTGAGACGCCAGGATATGCCTACTGCCTCAGTCACATCAAGTTGACTGCCGACCTGACATCGCATGTGCGCGGCGGAAATTCGTTGCCCCGCCGCAGCGTCACGAAGATCTGATTTCCAGTGTCCGCAACGGACTGCCCGTGCGCAGCTGCAAAAGACATATTCGGCACTGTGATAATGCAGGGCCCGATACATCTGATAGCATCTGACGCGTCTTCACCATCCTTGAAGGGATGGCAACCTGCGCTGCAAGGACTTTCACTCACCCATCCAGTACCTGCGCGTCGACGTTTCAAAGGCTTGCAGAGGTCATTGTTGACACCTGGATTGCGCGCATCAGCCAACGGGTTCCAGTTGCTGTGACTTACTGGCGGAAGGGCAGGGAATTGGAAGAGCCGATATCACGTAACCACTGTCACCTTGCAACTCGACCAATCTCTGCACAATCTCTGCCGTGTGTTTGCATGCCAGTAATGCGTGCTGGCTGTGCTAGTATTGAGTATCAAGCTGAAGCATCCGCAGGGTGTGAGGGGCTGAAGCTTCTAACATCGATGCAACAGCAGGTTCACGGCCGCTGCTGCGACGTGATGCTGAAGCAGTGATTGTCGTTGAAGTGCAGCTGCGCGGCTGACATGCTGATGACATGAGCTTGTGTGCACACTTGCGGGGCGGCAGCTCAGACATGACAGGTTCGTCGTGCAACCTGTGCATGCACCCTTGTGGGATGTGAAAAGCAGCGGCCGCGCAGCAGGCTGATGAGGATGAGAGGCTGAGGATGGATGGATAGAAGCCACCCTGACAATACGGTATTACCTAGTGATGGCGCTTCAGCCATAAATATCCTAGGGGCCTTCGTTCTTCGTTACCTAGCTATCGACTCTGCGACGCGCAATCCAATACTCAAAATGACCCTTGCAATCCACACTCACTGCACGCAAAGCAGCGTGCCTGCCAAAAGTATTATTGGTTCAGACGCTCGTGCCGCCAAGAATAGGTCACTGGTCCTGAGCTTTACACGTTGTCTGCCGCTGATCTGACGGCGGCTTTGCCATCCTCTCCAGCCTTGTCGAGCGACGGCCAGACCGCCTCCAGCCAGTTGTCCTGACTCCTCGCCCTGCGCGGTGAATACCAGCAATGCAGGAGACCAGCAGACCAGATCTTCAGCAAGTGGATGCGCTGCGAGCATGGTCACCTACAGCTCCATGCTGTAGGGTGCCATAAGGGCGCAGTGTTTTGCCAGGGAGTCGAGAGTCAAACGGGCAGACAGGCAAACGCACCAGCACAGGAACGTGGAGTCGGCGATGGTGGCGAAATTCGCCACCAGCAGCTGCGATGCATGTGCCAGCAGTTGATTCATATCGTGAGATTCAATCCTGTGTCTGCAATCATCAAATATGACAAGGGTTGAGGGAATGATGCAACTGACGTCAGGACTAAGTGTCCCTCAGCTCACCTGATGCTTCAGAGGGACCTTCCAGAAGTTGAGCGCCTGGAAGCCTGGCCATATTACGATCTCGGTGAGGAGTGTTGACATGTAGTCCTGCCGCAGCTTCGCTTTGATGTCCTGTCGGGAATTCAGGGGACATTCAGCGTCAGAAGGAGCTCCGGCAAGTCAGGCTTAAGTGAGCGATGGATGGAGCCGCAACACATGTGCACAGTGGCAGCGGCCAGAAACCCTCAACCCCAAAGGCAACGCACCTTCCAGCTGCCGCCCTCGACTGCTGTCAGGAACGTGAAGAAGGCGGCGATGTGGATGGGCGTGAACACGACCTCATCAAGCGCCACCTGCGGCCCAGAGGGAGCACTTTCCTCAGGCGCCAGTTGCTAGGACTATTCGCTTTTCCTGACCAGTTTGCTCTGCCAGCTTACCACATTGAGGTATTCAACAAGCGTGCGGCTTGCAGCACATGTGACTGCCTCACGGACTTTATGCACTTATTGCTTGCAGAAGCAGAGACGCACCTTGGCCGCCACGAAACCGAGTGTCCTCGGCGCAAAGTGCTTCCGCGCAAACCAGTCCAGTCCTGTGTACCAGCCGTGTCCTATAGGGCCGACGACTGCCGTGGCGTACGCCGCCGTTGCAAGCAAGCGCCGCTTGTCCAGCACCTGTGCGCCACGGGCACGCGCATGTCACCGCATGCCGCCATCTCTATCCGTTGGCGGGGCAGATGCCTCTGTGCACTGACTGCGGCCCTTGCGGCCTTCATGCCATCAGCACGGAAAACTCTGCAATCACCACCTCTGCCATTCGCATTGCAGAAGGTTTGCACCTACCGCTTTGCCCTCCACCTTCTTCTGCGCCAGAGCATCCCCCAGCGTCCTGCGGGCGAGCACGACGTGGCATTGACTCGACGTTGTGAAACTGCCATCCATCTCTCTGCAAGTGTGCCAGCAGAGCCAGCCGAGCTGCACGGCTCACAGGGCATCAGCGGCGCTCGCTCACCAGAGAATGCCAGTGGTCACCGCCTGCGTGGGGACGGGAAACCGGTGAAGGATGCGCTCATACGCCACCCATGTGCTTCGGGCGAGCTGCATTGTTGCTGACCGCGGCGAAGCTGACGGTTGATGGACGGAAGGTGACCTGTCTGTATGCCCCCGGTCCTCAGCTGGGTATGTGACTGTGCAACCTCAGCATGTGACCCTGCCGCCGCTGTTGCCGCCTGTGCGGGTGCCGCACGGCTTTCGAATAAGCCAGGCACGGCGCAGCCAGCATGGAGATTTGCAATTCCTAAGCAACCTTTCGCAGATACAATATAATCGTCAGCGTCAAGTCAATGCAGCTGAACAGTCAGCTTCCGATGCTGCACCAGTTGACCGATCGGATTGTCAACGAACAGAAAGGGAGTGCGAGCGACAACGGAGCTCCGCTGTGATAATTTGTTGTTCAAGGCATCCAACGACTGCATTTGAGCATCGCACTGTCTCTGCACACGTGCACAGCGGCCACGAGCTGCAGGAAGTCGTATGAACTTGATGTGCGTGCGCTTGCCACTCGATCATTTGCAGTGTGCATCTTGATCGTCTGGCACTCACTGCAGCATCTCCTGCCCAGAACACGGGATCGGCAGCACCTCGTTCACCTTCGCCAACGAATTTTGGCCAACTCCGGAACGAAGTTTTGCTTGCTTAGTACTGCATTGCGCATCATATAGCAGCATTGTGCTGATCCTACCTATCAGCACGACCGGTCTGGTGGCGCAACCGATTCCGGGTCGTCATGTGCGCCAGCTGCTTCTTCAGCCATCTTGTACATACATTTGCTGGAAGCCTCCGCTGCGTCTCGATCGCAACAGTAACTCCCTGAGTTCTTGTGGCAAGATCGTAAACGGTCAGACGAAGCGTCGCCTATGGGCAACGTGGGCGGCAAGGCGTACCACTCCAGCCCAGGCAGCAACCACGTCTCGCGGAAGGAGCTGGACAGGCTGCAGCGCAGGTGCATTCATTGGAACCAGTTAATTGTTTGAAGCCGGATCATCTGCCCTTCCACACACCCGAATCCATGTTGCAAAAGTGTGGAGACAAGGCTCAGCGCCCTTAGACTGGATGTTGCCGCTGCTGCGCAGGTTCAGCCGGCTGAGCAATGGGCAGGACCGGGTGTCCATCCGGCAACTGGCGGCGATCCCCGAGCTGAAGGGCAACCTCTTCGTGCAGGTGGGACTCCGCGGCGCATGCTGCGTCTGTTGGACAATCCCATGCTGGTCAGCCGAAACTCCAGAGCGCTCTCGGCTGCCATTTTGCGGCCCGCCTTTGCTGTGGCATCCAGGGTCAAGGAAGTATACGTGCTTTGTATCGGCATGCAGCGCCTGTTCGAGCTGCATGACGGCGACGGCGACGGCGTCATCCTGCACGAGGAGTTCCTCAATGCGCTGTACGCCATCCGCAAGCTGTCCTCCGGCGGCCCCGAGGACCAGGTCAAATGTGCGCTCTCCGATCCATCATGGCTATATCCTACTTCTTCTGCGCACGGTTCCTGTGTGCATGCACATTGGCATTGCTTGACATCAAACACCGCGTCGCCGTGCTGCACAGCAAAAGGTAACAGCAAATGATTTTGGGGTGTGGATGTGCAGTGGCGTTCAAGCTGTACGACCTGGACGGCGACGGCTTTGTTAGCGCAGACGAGATAGCCAAGGTGCCGCATGCCTCTTATATCTTCTGCTCTCAGCGCAAATGCAACTCGTGGTGAAGAGCATAGTGCTTGCATGTGCTGGAGCATCACAGAACTGCAGCACTGACACAGCATGCACACTTATTCGAAACAGCAACGAAGTGTTCATGTTCTGCAAGACTAATCGACAGCCGAAAAATGTGATATGGAAGGTGCTGGCGCGGACGACGGCGCAGGGGGTGCCGGAGGCGCAGCTGCGGGAGGCGGTGGCGGGCGCGGTGGCGGCGCACGACGCCGACGGCGACGGCCGCCTTGCGCCGCCCGAGTTCCGCGACCTCGTCTTGGCCTCCGTGTCCGGGCAGCCCGCCGCTTGATGGCATCACTCATGTTGTATAGTAACGTGTGGGAGGGGGGCGGGGGGGGGGGGGGGGGGGGGGGGGGGGCGAAGAAGGGATTACAGGGGCAGCGGCCCCGTGGACTGATGTTGAGGCAAAGTAGACTAGTTGTTACTTGAGCGTGCAGTGAGGATGCTGGACTTTGGGTCGTACAATAGGTACTCGAGCACTGCACACGAGGAAGATCCGGCAGGCTGATTCGTGCGTCTCGTCCAGAACGTGGCATTGATGTGAAGGCCAATTCGGCACCAAGGGCAGTAGGTAACAATGCAGCCGAGTTTCCAAGATTGCCACGCTGTCTGCGGCAAGACCGACCTGAACACTGAGCCAACGACACCTTGGAGTGCTACACATCCTTGGCACAGGTATACACAGGCAATCTGAGCTTCTAAAGACATGCAAAAGCTGGAGTGCGGGACCGCTGCCAGATTGGGCAGCGCAATCTGACAGAAGGAATGTCTCAAAGATACAGTCGGTCGATATTTCCGATATTTCCGGGCACACAGCACACGGTCCGAATATCGAACCACCTATCAGCATTATGGCGTAGGCAGCCTGGCGCGGATGCCGCTGCTGTCTCTGCTGGCGCAAGAGAAGTCGCGGCTGAAGTACTTCCGGCCAACCGGCGTCGATGTGAAGGTTGCTCAGTTGCCGTCGACCAGGGCAAAGCCGTCTTCGTCAGACAGCGACTTGGCCGATGGCGAAGACTCCAGGCGGTCCTGTGCTGCGCCTGCGTCAGGCCAACACAGTCACGTCACCGAGCCTTGCACGGCCCCTGCGCTGCACCACCTGTGCAATCAGGTGACCTGCATATGCAATGGGCCACAGTGCAGGACAAATCGCCAGGTGAATGTCACCTGCCGACGCGGTGGGGACTTCTGTGGCGGTCTTCTTGGGCGTCAGCAGAATTGACTCCATCTGCCCCGCATATGGCGCCGGGCTGCTGGTGGCAGGACCTGTGTTAGTGGCAGCAGCGGCTACGGCCGGGGGAGCGGCTGCAGCGGCGATGTCCGCATGCAGTGCGTCCGCTGCTCGGCCGGCATCTGCAGGCTTTTTCTGGCGCTGCGCAGACGGCGGCAATGCCAGCTGCGCAGCCGCAGGAGTGTCGCTGCTGCAGTTGGCGGCTTTGCTGGCCTGAGGGCCGGCCGTCGCCGCAGTGCAGCCGCTGCCGCGCTGGCTGCCGCTGCGCTGGCCGCTGGCGCGCTGGCTGCCACTGCGCTGGGCCCTGCTGCCGGCAGGCTTGCCATAGCTGTGCTGGCCGCCACTGCGGTGTTTCTTCTCGTATTCCTCCTCAAACCAGTTCCCCAGGGCTGCCAGTCCGAGAATGCCGGCGACCACGGTAATCCAGACGCGTTTGCGAGCGAGCCACTGCCAGAGCGATTTACGCCAGGACGACACGTGCGGGTGAACCCACTCGAAGTACGCCTGCGCAACCATCCACAAGTTGCTCGAGTCTCTGGCACGAATTTTGTAGGAGGTGCCGCTCGAGCTGCGGATGACATGGAAGCTGAAGATGATTCGGCAACTGGCACATCCTTGCGGTTGGCGCTGAGCTGTGTTGCCGTGCCAGCACCAGCGCAGTTGCTGATGGTGTGGGCATGCGCACCGTGTAGCGCTCGTCCACGATGCTGGAGAGCGGCGCAATGATGTAGGAGCGCACATTGCCGCGCAGCATCTTGCTGCCCTGCACGAGACACACCTCATGTGGCAATCATGTCCAAATCGACTGAGGTGACCATGCAGAGGAGCAGCATCTGCTGCCATCTCGCTGTTGTTGTGCTGCGTGATGGAGGCTGCTCAACAAACGATGGAGGCTGCCGAACAATCCAAGTAGTCACATGTGCCAGGCGGGAGAGAGCAGCCATGCGGGCTGGCAGCCGGACAGTGCTTGCGACCTTCTGGTGAGATGCAGCGCCACTGTGCAGCACCACTGTGATGTGTTGTTACACCTCGGGCAGATGGCCCTGCGGCAGTTCGACGCGGAACGTGGCGTCGGCAGCCCAGGTGGCGAGCGCCGCACTGCTGGCCGGTGGAGCCTGCACGGCCTGCAGCCGCTTGACGGTCGGCTCCCAGCGCGCGCAGGTGGCAGGGCAGAGACGGTTGGTATACTCCGACCCTGCAGCAAACACGGCGGGCACAGAGTTTTCAGGTGTCAGAAGGGCTCAGGCTACATCGCAGCACGACAACCGCCAATTGACGCAAGACGGCGCCCCAGCGCCCACAAGGGCCTGTGATGTTGACCTGTCAAGCTCTTCGTGACTGACCTCAGCCCTCGGAGGCCTGGCATCACACCTCAAAACGCTGTGCACGATGCGAGTCCTGCAAGCCACCAAAACACGCACCTAGCTTGCAGGCGCCCCCATAGCATTCGCTGGACCAAATGTCCTTGGGCACGTAAGTTGCCAGATAGGTGCCGGGCCGGCTCGCCATTTCCAGCGACAGCGTGCCCGGCTCGCCGCTCAGCCCCCGCTTCAGCAGGAACGTGTGCGTCGTCCGGGCCTGCTTGCCTGCAGGATGGTGCGTCAGCACCGCCTGGCGCTGCGCAACAGTGAGACCCAGACGTTGGCTGCAGCCTCAGCATGGCTGCACTGCCAGCAGATCCCTGGCTTGTGTAAGCTTGAAGCTTTGACAGTGCAGAAACACAATCAGAGACACAATCTCGCCGCTGGCTCATCACGTGTTGAACACAGGCAGGGAGTGATTGCCACCAGTGCCGCACCCACCTGGAAGCCATTGAATTCGCGGTTCCACAAGCTGGGCTCGTCTATGCCAACAAATAGGTCAGGGCTGCCGGCGGCCTCAAGGGACACCAGCTGCATCGGCGTTCCAGACCGGCGCAGCGACTCCTGCAGCGTTGCCAGCGACAGCGGCTGCTGCGGCCAGCTGCGTGCAACCACACAGCAGGTGCACGGTAGTCAAGACAGCGCATTTGTGATGCCTGCGATGCTGGCACTAACCAGATGCGTCCATAGCACTAGGTGGTTCGTCACTGGCTCAAAGAACGTGACGTGTGCACCTGTCCTTTGACGTGGACAGCCCGGGCACTAGGCGGAAGGTGGCATCCAGCGCGTCGGCATGGTCTACAATCTCAGATGCGTACAGGCCGCCGACGTCGTGGCGCAGGAAGACCCCATGGGACGCCCACGCCGGCGCCAGCGACAGGTGCCCTGCGGTGCAGCAAAAGCCACAGGACCATAGGAGTTTGGGCAGAGTTCTCTGCCATCATGCCATGTGGAAACTGGGTGGGAGTATCATTAATTGAAGGCCTCCTGACCGTGCATCTCGCTGACGACATGTGTTTGGCTGCCACCCTGCGGATGTTGGGAGCTCGTGCAGCATGGTCCCACCTTCAGAGGAGGCAGGTGACACCAGGGAGGTGATCTTGGCGGGGTCAGCGACGATGACGCGCGAGTCAGACGTGAGGCCGGCATACAGGTGTGGTCCGATGAGGACAGACTTGAAGACCTGGAACACAGGCCGCGCATCCTGCGCAGAGAGGGGCTGCTGGCGTAACGCCACACCCATCTCGCCCAGCTGATCAGACGCACTGCACACGCATGGGTACGTCTTTGCAGGCTGCATGCGTCTGGGCAGGAGCAACCAGGCAGGGCGCAGCGGCTGCTGAGGTTGAGCTGGGGCATCGCACCTGCAGCGTCTCCAGACGCGGCTGCATGGGCAGCTTGATGTCCAGCCGCTGGCCTGCACCAGGGCATCAGGCAGAACGCTCGACTTCGGAGGCAGATCAATCATTAACCTGTCACACGATGGTCATAGTCACGAAGTTGCACTGCTCCACAGCCAGTCAAGCCTACCGTGCAACCTTTCTGGGTAACATGCAGGCTGCTGCAGATCCATGCAGGGCACCGCACACACCTGATGTGAAGGCGCTGGTGATGGTGCAGTAGCCCTTGGCGTCACCGGCGTCGAAGGAGCACTGCACCCGCTCGCCGTCCAGCGATGGTTGGACGGCGTCCGGGTCCGTCCACTCCGGCATGCGAACCTGCCGGGGGCACAGTCAAACATCGTTTGGTCTGTGTGAGAGCTGTCGACTTCCTGGTGATGCAGAGTTGCATGATGTGCGAGCCAGATGCTCAAGGATGAGCACAGCAGGGGCTGGCTCCCGCCACTCTTCTTCAACCAAGAGGAACAGATGCGCTGTACTAGTACGCTGTACCAGTACTGCGAGCTTTGCTGCTTGAATACTGCTGCAGCGATGCACACATTAGCGGCGAGTGATCCAGCTGCATGCTGACCTTGAGGCGGATTATTTCGGCCTTGGCGCGGCGCATGCCGGGTGGCGCGGGGCCGCCCACATCAAATTTCAGTGAGGCGGTTGCAAAGCCGTCGCTTCCGAGCAGCGACGAGTCCAGCGTGATGTTCAGGTCCAAGGCCTCCCACCTGTCCTTTCAAAGGACACTTTTGTCTCAGCGGAACTTCGATAGTAGATGTTATTTGCTTGTATCTTGAAATGCTTGGATGAACATGTATTATCCACATCACAGCCACACGCGGAGAATGCGGATGGGGACGGAAGGCTCATGAGGGCCAGCGGCACCCACCGCAGCGTTGATGGCAGCAGCTGATTGACGTACAGCACCAGCGGCGCGTCGCCCGCCTGCCTGCGGGTCGACGAGATAAGCATGGCTGGAGTGAGACCTTCACAGTGAGAAATCCACTTCCTTAGCAGGTCAGCAGTCCTGACGGTAGGTTAATTCAAGCAGGCTGATCAGTCGCGCCGTGTGCAGTGCGTCATGTGCTCGGAATCGACGGCGACATGCCCTGCAGGTGGAAGGGCACTCTGACTAAGAACGGAAGGATTCAGGCGCGTACCTCCAGAAGAAGATGGAGTCGGCGAGCTTGGCCAACGATTCAACAGCTGTTCCGTAGCAGCACCAAAAGGAGGAGAAGCGGTAGCCCCAGCCGTGGAAGTTGTCGGCCTTGACGACGCCGGCGCGCCCCATCGGCATGTGGTACAGGTACACCCCTGCAGAATTGGCAAGCACTCGTCTGCATGCGGTGCATCCACTGTGCGTTTGTGCATCCACTGCTGTGCCTTGTGCTGGTGCCTTTACTAGCAAAGATGCTGAGATGGCAGCCAAGTTTGAAAGGGGATCAGCCTGCAAAGGGTATGTATGTGTGCTCTAGGTTCAAGCACATGCGGCACTGTGCACATTTGAACAAGAATCAAACCATCATCACCTGGGCCGGGCTTGTTGGTGTCGTGCCTCGAAGTCGCAGCCGGCTCCGGGCGATGATGGCGGCTGTGCAGCGCTGCCAGGTACCGGCTCCCGCTACTGCAGCATTCAGGACGATTAGCTGCAGTGACTCCGGCCAGGTCACTGCGCAGCTGCCAAGGATTAAAGCTGTGAACAAGTGCGCCAGCTGCTGATAGTGATCGAAATTCCAGCCGCACCTGCCACTGAGCGCAGGATGATCAGCGTCAGCCTCGAGGCGCGGCTCGCTCTGCGGCAGCTGCGGCGGCATGCGCGCGATGCCGAGGATGCCGTTTGTCAGGGCGCGCTCGTAGAAGTCGGCGAACTTGCTGCTGCCGGTCCAGCGGAACAGGCTGCGGGCGAGCTTGAGCGCGTTGTACGTCGTGCACGTCTCCTGGGTGTTGATGCCCTTGTCCTGCGGTTAAAAGGGTTCGACACATGTCACAGTCAGGGTGACTGCGCACTGACGTGATTGAAGATGGTCTCACATCGATGACAGGCTTATGGCCACTGCAGTCCCACAGTCACAGCACATGAACGAATTGGGCGCTCATATGCACCTACGGTCACACAGCGAGGCCCAGGTCATCCGTTCCTGCAGCGCTCCAGCAGCGCACCTTCTCAAAGGAGGCGCCCAGCTCCATGGGTGCCCCCCAGAACTCGTTGTCGTTGCTGCCGCCGCTCGCGTAGCTGTGCGCTCCCGTCAGGTGGCCATAAAAGTTGACCACCGCTGCTCGGCTGTCGGCGTCGCCGGTGTGCTCGAAGCGCGCCGCAAAGCCGTTGACCTGGGCGAGGTGCCTGCACGAACAGGCATCCTACTCGTCATGTGCATGCGTCAGGTGCATTCACAAAATGCAAAAGCAAAGCACAGGCAGCCAAGGCGTATTTACATACATGTTCTCATGTTTGGTTTGCAAAAGGTCTGTTCAAGACGCACGTATTAGCGTGTCGGTTTGCCAGGACATCCAGGTTCTTGACCAGCGGGTCATAGAAGGTCGCCTTCACGAACAGGTCGCCCACCCTGTGGAGAGACATGTCACGGGCAGCCTTTGAGTATATGGTGCTCATGCAGCCGCAACTCGAATCAGATGTAGCTTTCAAACTGCCAAATTCTGAATCATTGGGCTCACCGCAGGTAGTCGTTCTCGTGGGTCAGCGAGTACAGGTTGGTCAACACCTCCTGCATGCCCCCGTACCTGCGGCAGCAGTTTTGCACATAGTGAAGCGGTCGTCAGCAGACATGATCTGTGACTGACATCCACATGTGCTGATGCGTGCTACAGTGCAAGCATGCAACACAGTTGCAATGCGTCGTATGATGTGTTGCAGCAGCTCGGAATGGGCACGCACTCTGTCTCCAGCGTCTCGTGCCAGCGGGCGGTGCCATTGACCCGGATGATGTCCTGCAGCCGTTTTGAAGCACCTCAGCCACAATGGACTGCCAGCGAAGCTGTGCAGGCACATGCATGCCGCAACACTTTGAGGAACATCGACCAAGTCCATCGGCAGCGACGCACGTCGACGCGCGTAACAAAGTAGTCGGCCATGTCGAGGACGATGCTGAGCGCCAGATCGTTGTCGGCCAGGAGGTACTGGTCCAGCAGCCCCGCCATGAGCTTGTGGATCTGCACCACCAAGTCCATCCTCACTGCGGTGCTGCAAGAGTTGCTGCGGAACAGAAGCCAGTATTATGCAACATCTGTGTTCAAATGACCATGCGTGTGTGGCACAGGAAGGTTGGGAGGTACGATATCAATCACAGGTTTCCACACAAAGTTTCATCTGATTCTTGAGGCCTGCGCACACCACGTAGAAGGGCGCCCAGACCGGCTGCAGGTTCTGGAGACGGTCGAAGTGCTCGGTGGGGAAGGCGGACAGGTACCCCGTGCCAATTGCATCTTGCACCTGCGTGAATGACTGAATGTAAGCAAAAATGGCGAACGGATGTGGGCACGCAATGTGCATTGTTTGCAGCAGGACAGCACAGCATGCTGGCGCATGGCATTGAAAACCCGGCTCCACCACACCTTCTTGAGCTCGCTGACCAGGTACTGCGACTTGTTTCCGACAGCCTCGTCTCCTGTAGGTAGAAGTCCGAATCAGACTCAGAAAACCTATGTCTCCGCATTGACAAATGCACAAGCACCATGCCAATGACCGCATCGGCACTCCTGCTGCATGCCTCACCAGTGTAGTTGAAGAACAGCGCCGTTGCGGAAAGATAGTGACCTGCGTCAGGAGTAGTTTGATATCTTTACCATGCTTGGAAATGCACTCGAATGTCGCAGAACAGCGGCACTTTGCCGCATGCTGAATCCCGCACCTGTGAATTCGCCTCGCACCTAGGTCAAAGACACGTACCAGCGCTTGGATACTGACAAAAAGAAACAGTCGCACAGGAGGATTCGTTTGCATGCATAAATACCTCCACTCCAGGGTCCTCCCATGAGCGCCAGTACGGCGAGCCCTGGTCGTGTGCCAGACCAGCGTTCTTGCGGAAAGTCCACAGCAGCGAGTCCGGATCGATCATGAGTAGGAAATGGCGATTGAGGTCCGCTGCTCTGGCTGCTGGCGAGTCTGGCGCGAGCGTGACGCTGCCGAGCGGAAAATCGTGTCTGAAGGTGTCTGGGCCGGATGAGACATCGCTGCCAGCGCGTCTGATGGGTGAAAGAGATGCTGATGCTGCTGAAACCAAACAAAAAGCAGAGATGAGGATCAGCAGCTGAGGTTTTCCGCGCTGCATAGCGGAGGAGCACAACCGCACGCGCGATGCGGATTCAAGATCGAATGGTAGCCAAGCAGCGAGTGCGCCGGTCACTCTACAAATAGACGCCTTCCATGATCTGATATCGAAGTTTTGAATGCGGAGGGTGTCTGAAATGAAGAACAAGCACGAGCTTGTCAGCGATAAGTTATAAGAACTATGCTAAGTAGGAACTTCTTACTTGGTTCCTGCTTAGTTGTAAGAAACGAACCTCCCCCGTCGGCAAAGGCGATGCAAAAAACAAAACAATTGTCCTCGCAGCAAGGGGACTACTCAGCGGCTGAGCGCACTTGCTGCTCTGCTGCCAGCTCCATGCATATCAGCTTTTACTTTGCTGCTACATGTGCAAGTTAAGCCTTGTGCAGACAGCCGAGCGTTGCCGGCCTCACGTTGCCGTACTGCTCAAATCCGCAGTCACACACCGCTTGTTGCACTCCTTAACCACAGTGCTCAGCCTGAGTCAGGTCCTTGCTTGCTCAAAGATCATAAAGGGTTGACTGAAACGCAGATCAGCCCTTTCTAGCCATACAAGAACATCAGTTAGTATTCATCACCAGTTGAACCAGAGTCTCGACGTCAGACAGAGCACAGCGGTCATGGCGCAGCCGCTGGCGCTGGACAGCGCGCCGGCAGGCCAGGGCGCGGGCTGGCGCAAGGGGCAGGATCTCATTGATGCGCTGCCGTATGTGGACCGCCTGACACCGGAGGAGAAGCAGCGGGTGGACAAACTCATCCAGGAGGAGGCAAGAGCTCTTACGAAATCTTGACATATTGTATCTTGCAAGGGGCTGGATGCTTGCGAAGACATGGTAGGCACGCCAGGCGCACAAGGTATGGGGCGTGCCAGTTGTTCGCAAGCGGCTGACCACCACAGCGTCTCTGCGCACCACGCATCACTGCTTACCGCCACACTGCCCTTGCGACCTGGACCGGCACTGTGTAGAGCTGGCACGCTGGCGCCGACAACCAGCAATTTCCCTCGCAGATGAAGAACAGCACGCAGCGGCCAGCAGCCTACCTCAAGGACCTGTCGCCGGCCTACGAGCTGAATCTCAAGGTGGGCTCGGTGCATTGGAAGCTGCTACGTGACACACAGCTTGGCTGCCATTGCACCCGCTTGAGCACTCCGGCGGCAGCCGCATGTTCTGCACACCTCTGCGGCCAGCTGAAAGGCTGACACCTGGCGCTGCAAACCTCTATGCAGGGCCGCCCGGTGCTGCAGGCGGAGCTGGAGCGGGTGCAGGAGGGCAAGCCCATGGAGGACCTGGACATAACGCGGTACCGGCTGGACAAGCCGCCGCTCGCGCGCCGCAATGACTTTGCCGCCTGGAAGAAGGCGCTCGAGAACGCGCACAGCCAGCTGGGGCACCAGTACAACAGGTGTGCATGGTTGGCGCACCAAAATGTCGACGTGAAAGCTCCCTGGCGACAGCAGCTGTTGTCTTGGCAATCATGTGCAGCGCTGCGTCGACACGCGCACAATGTCACAATTCAGCGTGTTCTCATATGCGTGCAGGGTGGTGAACCTCGAGCTGTTGCTCAAGTTCGGACCAAAGGCGTATCGCGTGCAGAACGCCAGCCTTGATGCGGCCAATAGTAGGTCAGTAGCGCAGGACTCTGCTGTGTCGCGCTCCGACTGACATGTCCACACCGCGGAGGATCATCCGACGACAATGCCTGTGCATGAGCAATGCAGCCTGTCAAATATAAAACACCTGGAAGATCAGCGCACAGCTCCGGCAGATGCCTCTACTCTTTCGCCAACTTTTGACGCAGGGTGCAATGGTTCTGTCCCCACAGGCTGTCGCAGGAGGTGGCGGAGCTGAAGCGGCAGATTGACGCCGTGAATCGGGAGCGCAAGCTGCAGCAGACGGCGGCGGGGGGCGAGCTGGCGGGTATGGAGGACCAATGGAAAGAATTGGTGGCGAAGAACGGCGAGATCGAGCGCGCCTGCCGCGCCATGGAGGAGGAGATCGTGCTCATGCAGGCCGCCTCGCACCCCGCACCCCAGTGTGTCGCTTGCTCATGCGTAATCTTTGCGAATCGAATCGGTGTGAGCGACATTCGGGCATGCCTGCCACCTCATCTCTAGGCTGTGCTTGTCGTGTATTCGGACATGAATGAGTGGGATGTTCAGCCGTTGGTGCCAGACGTTGCAAGGCGAATGGCGCTCTGCGCCATCTTTAACAGACCAAATGTGCCCGCGGTTCTGTTTTTGTTGCCCGAAGGCTACTGACGCGTGCCCTCGGTCTGCCGCAGGGCAGCAGCAGAGCCAGCGGACGAGGCTGCAGATGCGGTAGACGCTGAAGACACAGAGATGGAGGTAGCTGCAGAGCCTGCCGACGCAGCTGTGGCGGCGCGGGCGGCTGGCACAAACAGTGCAGCAGATGGGGGCGGCATGGCTGCCGAAGGGGAAGAGGGCGTAGCTTCGACGGTCGGATGTACCCACAACGTTGCACGCAAACGTGCGATGTCTTAACGGGGCAATGGGGAACTGTGATCTGGACACGAGGTGTCAAAAAGTTGGAAACCACCGGCGGCGTGCGGCGGCAGCTGTCGAATTTTCAGGGTGTATTGGCCGCCCTTGAGCGCCCGTTCAAATGTGCTCCGAAACAGTTGGCGACGCACGGGCTTGCAATCACGCCTGCAGCACCTTCGCACGCAGACTGAACTTCGCCGACAGCTGCACGAACACTGACATTCGCACCTTGACAGCTCTGTCAGCCGCCCGGTCGCCAACAAGCCTGAGTCTGCGCGGCAACGATCCCGGCCAACCCTCCGCTCGGGACTTCGGGCCTCTTCGCGGCAGGCCTGCGGCAGGGTGATCGGCGTGCATCTAGACTGGTCCTTAGGCTCATATAGCAACTGCGGCTGTGCCGCGAGCAGCTGTGTGTCTCGGCTCCGCTAGCACCTGACATCCGAAAGTCGACAGGTGACCAGCCTTGCGGACGGACTGGCCCGAACGGGGGCACGCAGTTTCCTCCCGCACATACAAAATGTACTGTATTGTGCTTCTGCCTCGTCTGATCCCGCAGCGTGCCATCAGATGACAAGGCCAGTGCTTACAACTCTGCTGGCACTCTGAGGCTGACTGCTCCTCGCAGGCGCGACAGGCCGGCCTTCACGCACCTTGTGCAAAGTGGATACCGACGTGGTGATGGCAGACGTCCTTCAGCCCCTTAACGGTGAGATGAAGCAAAGAGGAGTATCGCGCGCTGTGCGGCCCCCCTGCCAGCGCTGATGCATTTCGCTTGCTGCTTGCGACTGCCGGCAGCAGCTGTGCCTGACCTGATGCTCGATCGTGCGGCTGCAGGGGCAAGATCCCCCAGGGGGACACCCAAAGCCTCGCCTAACCGCAAAAAGGCAGCGCAGCATGCCAGCTTCGGCGCGCCGGCGGGCTACGGCGTAGGGCCGCGCGTGCAGCGGCTGCAGATGAAGCGCGCGGCGGACGGCAAGCGGCCGCGGCGGCACCAGGCGCGGCCGAGGCCGCTGACGGTGCGCCTGCTGCCGCAGCCGGCGCCGCCCGAGCCCTCGCCGCCGCCGCCGATGACGCTCGCTAAGACGCCGGCGTTGGCACGCCTGCAGCAGGGCGCGGGCCACGCCACGCCGCTGGAGGGCGTCCTGGAGATGGACCGTGGCTACGGCTTTGCGCCGACGCCGCTGGAGGGTGTCCCAGAGCGCTTCACCGCGCCGCAGTCCGCGCAGCCCGTCTCAGCGCGGCTGGCGGCGCTGCGCGGAGCAACGGCCGAGACAGCAGAGGCTGCATCTGACGGTGGCTCGGCGGCGACAGCCGCCACGCCAGCGCTGCTGGAGGGGCGCAACTGCGCACCGACGCCAACACTGGTGGCGCGGCAAGGAGAGCAGGGCTCCTCGCTGGCGACCGACGGCAGCACATGCCCCACTACTGGACCCACCACCGGGCTCGCCAGCGGGCGCAGCAGGTCCAGCCGCTCCTCCAGCGGCTCGCCGATGGACGGCTTCCTGCTGCTGCCGGCGGCATCGGCGGCCGGCGGCAGCTGCGAAACCGGCGGCGGCGGCAAGACGGGCGTGACGCAGGGCCGCAGCCGCTTCGCCGCGAGCGCGGCTGCGGACCGCGCTGCGGCTGCGGCGTCGGCTGCCGGCGCCGCGCTCGGGTCGCCCAGCGACGCCAGCGTCGACGACGACACCTTCAGCTTCGGCGTGAAGCAGGCGCCCGACACCGCCGGCAGCTCCAGCTCTGGCGAAGGTGCGCATTGATCTAACGACTTCACCTGCATTCTGGAGATTGCATCCAGATTGCATCCAGGATGTCGGCATGCAGACTGCTGCTGGTGCTTGCTGCAGCGTGCCACCTCCTCTCGTTCCTGTAACCTTGACGTGCCGCGCTTTGACTGAAGCAGCTCGCAAACCTGCACGAGGCTCATGCCCTATTGGCAGTGCTGCTGCAGCCAAAGCATGCCAAGGCCGGCTGGCAATGTCCACAACATCACGACACTTTCCATTCCCTCAGCAGTTTTCTTGTGGTGCACACAGGCGGCATGGACGCGGCGTCGCCAGCGGACGCCACGGCCGGCAGCATGCACCTGTGCCTGACGGAGTCGCCCACGTCGCCCGTGCCGCGCACGCGCTGGGACACCGTCAGCAAGGCCGGCAGCGCCCGGCCCCCGCGCTGGGCCTCGCCGGCGGCCGCCCCCGCCTTTGGCAGCCCCGCAGCAGCCTTCAGCCGCGCGGCGGCCACCGCTGGTAGTCCCGCCGGCGGCAGCCCCGCGGCGGCGGCAGCGGGCAGCTCGGCGGCCTGCGGCGGCCGCGCCGCCGCAGGCCGCCGCAGCAGCATCGGCGCCAGCGCGCAGCGGCTGCGTTTTGACGCCTCGCCAGAGCAGCCGCAGCCGACGCCTGCGCTGCGGGAGGAGCCTGAGACACACGAGCCCGCGCCGGCTGCTGACGGCGCCATGGCGCAGCCCGCTGCGCTTCACCAGTCGCCCACGGAGGCGCCAGAGGCGCGCGTGCAGGACCTGCCACCTGCAGAGCCGATGGCGTGCAGCGATGACGACAACAGCGGCGGCGGCGGCTATGACGGCCCCGAATGCGGCGACTACAGTGACGATGACGCGGCTGGTGAGTCAACGTGATTCTGTTAGGCAGTTTGCAGGGATTTCTTGGGTTTGAGAGTGACAACCATGTCAGTATGCGTGACCAGCAGAATACAAGCACTTTATTGTTCGTGTTCTGCATCTTAAACACTACTCTTGGCTGAAGAGAACCATCTGCATCATGCGCAGCCGAGCCGATCGCCGCGGCCCGCAGCCAGTCGCCAGGGCAGGCTGACGCGGACGCGGCCGGCTGCAGCCCGGCAGTGGAGCAGGAGATGCCCGCAGCATCGGTGGCGGCGGGGCGCCCTCCGCGGGCGAGGAAAGCGGCCGGCGCCAAGCACCAGCAGGAGCGCCGGCAGTTTTCCTCCCGCAAGAGCCTCGCAGGTGTGGCGGTGTTTGCCTGCCTGCCTCCCGTGTTCATACCCTGCTTCCTGGGGGCCGAATCCTGTTGCACATGCCTGCATGCAGTGATTTGCACAGAGTGCACATCTACTGCAAGTCCACGAGCCTCTCGATTGCACACGGAAAAAGTCCGTCTTGGGGCGGTTTCCCCCATGCATCAGCAAGACCCAACCATTAGCAGCAACTGCAATGGCATCGAGAGCAGTGCAACAAGTCAGCTCATCGCTGACGCGCTCGTGGCATGGCGCTGCAGGCGACGGGCTGCAGACGCAGGGCGGTGTGCGGCGCAGCTCACGTGGCCACCAACGCCCGCTGGAGTACTGGCGCAACGAGAAAAAAGTCTACAGCGTCCGGGACCACAACAGTGCGTCGCCACCCCTGTCTGGCCGCTGCCATCCATGCAGCGGCCACCTCTTGCTGCATGGCCTTGGCTTGGCAGCTATGTGCCACATTACAGGAAAGCGGACAGCAGCCACCACCAAAGACGACGAAGGGCTACCAATAGAGGACTCGAGAGTGAGATTGAACGTTCGACGCAGGCCTGCCGACAATGGACCACTACGAGGAGCGCACGCCGTCGCCGATGTGGCCGGCGCCCAGCAAGCGCGTCGCCGCAAAACGCCCGGCGGCAAAGGCTAAGTCGCGCATGGCCAAGTCGACAAAGTGACTGGACCCTGGGGTCTTGTAAAGACAAGGTCGCACACGCCCAGTGGGTGACGATGCTGCAGGGCCGCAGGCCAAGAAAATATGTGCAGGCCAGTGTTGCAGAGTGGCGGTGTGTGGTGTGGAGGTTTGCTGTCTCGACAGGCCACAGCCGTCTTGACGCCGCAGAACAAGAGTTCAAGTTTTGTGTTTGGTTTGGGGCCGTTGACATGCTTTGGTTTTCACTGACGATGAAAACAAAGACCTGAGATTCATTTCAGCAACAAGCGGTGCACCTCTCTCACACAGAGACATTTTCTTGCCGACCCTCTCTCGACGCTTGTGTGCGGTGCGGATCATTAGTGACTTTGCATAGCAAAGGAGTGCCAGTGGTTTATAATTCAAAGCCAGTTGGAGCAGCGCTACTTCTAGGTCTCGAATTAGGGCCTGAAAAAACACATCTGATCGATCCCGTCGCGACGAATGATCTGAAAGCGAAATCTGAGCATTGAAACCAGGTGCCCTTTTGCAGTCACGGCGCAGCCGCCAGGTCAGATATTGTTGCTGCTGTGGCCTTCCTCGCTGCTGGACTGCTCCTGTTGCTGCGCCACACCCGACGCCAGCCGCTGCATCTTGTCGTCGCCCTCGTGCGCCTTCTTGCCCCAGAACCTGCAGTATGCGCACCGACTGTGAGAAGTTCAGCTCACTCAAATTGCCAGGCCAAACCACACATGTTCCACAGTCGCAGCGTGATATGCGCGTCAACCGCTCATATGGCAGCTGCAGCCTGCACATGGGCCTCGAAGCTGTCCCGAGGACAAGGGTTTAGGGCGGACCTCACTTGGGAATGGGGAGGAGGAGGTTGGTGTTGCGCTTCCACGCCTTGCACATTTTGTTCACAACATTAGTAGACCGGACGTGCACCATATCTGGCAGCGCCACATTGATCATGAGAAACTGGATATCCCAGAGGTGCTCACAGCGATGTAAACCATGGGAATCTCAGGTGAGGCAATTTTTCTTCCACACCTGGAACGCCGGCTCCTTGCCCCACCGCTCCTTTTGCTGCACGTGAGCACGTGCGGCGCAGCGTCAGGCCAGCTGACAAACAGCAGCCATTGCCAGGCGCCGACAGCAGGGCGGCACTGGCTCACAGCAGGACGAGCGCAGCGCACCAGGCAGCACTGCCACCGCAGGCAAAATTCAACGACGACTGCAGTTGATTTAGGACAAATGAAAACCCTATAAAAACCCTAGAGGGCCACACACCTGTTTCTCCTGCATGGGGACGCCGCTGCCCTTGAGGATGAGCAGCATGACGAACAGCGGGCTGACGATGGAGACCCAGTAGCCCTCCCGCAGCAGCGCGATGCACAGGAACCAGATGCCCCACCACAGCGTCATCTCGCCAAAGTCTGCGGGACAGAAAAAGGGGTCATCAGAGGGGGTCTGGTACTGCGGTCCCAGAGAAATTGATGGCGCAGTGAGACGCAATGCCGGGTGCTCACAGCGTGCGCAAGTGCAGCGTGGTGCATTGAGAGCGCAGATTGATGGGGCAAGCACAGTACTCACAGTTGGGATAGCGCGCCCATGCCCACAGCCCTGCAGCAGATTGAGAGACAACTTGTCAGGCCTGGCGTCAGCAGGTTGCGTCAACCTCAAGACTCGTGAGCTGCGGCGTCAGCAAATGGTGAGGGAAGGTAATGATGCAGATGTCCGGTTATCAAAACAGACATTGTGCATTCATGAGATTGCATTGGATAGATAGATTCAAAAGGCCCACCTGTGTTGATGAAGCGGCCGTTGTTCTCGGGCTTGGCCTTGAAGGCGGACTTCTGGTAATCAGCGAGTGCCTCGCAGGAGAAGCCGACGGCCCACAGCACCGCGCCGACGGCGTCGCTCCACTGGAAGTTGTTGTCGGGCCGGCTGCCATTCAGGATCAGCACCGGCAGCAGAGTGACCCACACCCACAACGCCTGGCCCATCCACACCGCCAGGAACTTGACTGCGTCATGAGCGAAACAGATCTCATAGATGGTTTCCATATGTGAGGTTCGACTGTTGCCTCTGAGAAAGCACTGCGTCAGTGGGGTGTGGCAGCGGGTGTCATGTCGGCACTGGTGAGAGCTGGCAGCTCCTCATAGCAGCAGATGATGGCAGCGCATGCAGCGATACAGTGCGGGCTCATGAAGGCTGTCAACACCAACAGCTTGATCAGTGCGCTTCACAGGTACAACAGGGAGAGCACTCACGTGGGTCACCCTTGATCTCGTCAAAGCGGCTGCGGAGCAAAGCACGGCAGCGTCAGGCACACTGTTGATGAATTGCAAGGAGACAGACATACACTTGCTTCAATTGAGCCATCAGCCATCGGCACATGCCGCTCTCCTGACATGAGCTCAAGGAGCTCGCCTGTCCTTGCCGGTCTGCAGCACCCGCTTGAACAGGAAACTGCCCAGGCGGGTGGCCCACACCGCGACCAGCACCGTCACGGCAATCTGGCGGGCGTGGTAGGAGCCGCCGTAGACCAGGGAGGAAATGGCGATGAGCAGGAAGGACAAACTGCCCGTCAGGTCGAAAAACTTCTCCGTCTTGAGGATGTATGAAAGGACATAGCCCGTCTGCGGGTGGACAGCATGTCAGAAAATTACGAACAGTGTGCGAAGGCAACGCCGCATGTGGAGTGTATGCTTGCGAATGAATGACAGGCAATGTACATACGCCCATTCAATCGTAAGCAGGGCGCTGGAAGGACATGAATATCTGTGGACTGACTGCAATGCCATGCCGGCAAGCAAAACTTGTTGCAGAGGAATTTGAAGCAACGAAGCAATGGGGGATCACTTTAGCAAAGCTCACCAACTGGATTGCTACATCAACGATAAGCCAGAACACCAGGCTGGTCTCTGTCAAACTCAGGGACCCCCATTCAGGGCCCGGCGTGTGCGCCATGTCTGCCAAGATGCCCGAGAGCGAGACTCTGCAGGTTTTGGCTGAGTAGTTCTGCCCAATGAGACTGGCAGGGCGTGCCGATTGCCCAAATCTGCGAACTGCACCCGACACCCGTTGTGGCCACGACAACGATAGATGCTGGCAAGCCAGCGGTGGCTGCAAGCACCGATGTACTGGCAGGCTGTTGGGAAGCTGTGACGAATGAGCGGATGGAGGCTTTTGTGCAGTGAGGAAGTCTGTGCTGATCTGAACTCGGCCTCGCCGCATGATGACGAATGCACGTGGCAGGTGGCCGAAGCTGTGAGATGACACCGCATGCTTTGTGAGGCGAAAACCGCGTACGCAAGGCTCCTTCATGCGTGCTGTCGTTCCAGGATGTGTGAGACGAGTGTCAAGATGACGTTGCTCCCTTGTTACATCCACCCTTCCGGTCTAGCACTCACTCACATGCGCTGCATGCGGCGCGCACTGCCGCGCATCCCAGATGCGCACTGCTCCCAAACCAGTAGCTATCACACTCTTACACTGCAAAATTCAAGGTTGATCTGAGGTTCCATTGTGCATGCTGCCGTGTTGCCTCGTCAGTACCTGCGCACACCAACACCTCGTCAAAGCTCTGCAACAAAATATCTCTGTTTCATATAAAACAGAAAAATCCCCCACACACGGGTATATTGCGTCCTGCCAGGCTGAAAGCCCTCAACGACAGAGGCGCACCTGTAGTACTGACGGAGTGCCACGACGTCTGTGCTCACGACCAGCACCAGCGTGCAGACGCCAAAGACCAACAGGCCGATGATGCCGGCGCGCCGCGCATTTGACATCTCCTGCTCGCACCACAGGGCACCATCAGGTCAACACACCTCCCAGGGCTAGCATAGCAGTTTTAAGCGTAACTGCAGCACACGGCTGTGTATCTTGCAATGCAGCTTGCTGACTGCGCTCCAAGACTCGCCTTCCAGTACAGGCACAGGAAGAAGAGCGCCGGCAGCAGCAGCGAGCAGGTCAGGCTGCAGCAGCCGCCAACCAGCGACATGAAGTCGCCCAACACCTCAAATGCCTGCATCAGAACGACGAGCACGGCGTCAAAGGTTGACGGCGGCTCATACAGGAAGCCTGTTCAGATTTGAGGGGCAACACAACGAATCCATCCTGACTGCAGCGTCTGCGAAGCATTGCACTGCACTGCACTGCACTGCATTGCATTGCCAGCATGGCGGGCGCACCCATAAGGAGAGGCAGGTCCCGAAGGCGAAGACTATCAGTTTGAGGATCAAGGGCAGGGCGGCGCTGCCTGCGACCTTGCTGCGGCGGGGCAGGAAGCCCATCGCCATGTCCTGCGAGCACAGCATCATTGTTGACCATCTTGGACATTTCTGGTGCATCCTTGACCGTCCCGCCCGAGTGTCAGGCAGAGTAGACAGCAGCATTGCATTCGACTTTGCAGTTGATATGAATACAAGAACAGTCGGATACGGACCTGGAGGACCACCACCAGGAGGGGGTACGTGGTGTAGGCGTTGACAGCCACAAACATGTCCACCAGCTTCTCGATCGTCAGGCCGGGGAACACGAATGACCGCCCTGCGAACGGCGCCCGGAATGCCAGGTCCGCCGTGATCAGCGGCGACGTCGCATTGCCAAAGTAGTAATACCTGGCAGCAAGCACCACGCCAGGTTGCGGATGAGCCCTGAAATGCATCCAGTCGCAACGACCCCTCTGTCCTTGGGCCAGTCGAGCCTTTGCCCCAGCATCCCTCAAGTCAAGCAGTGTCTGCAGCCCCATGCAAAACACGCGAGGGGCTGCTCAGCTTGCTGAGACGTGAAACAGCAAGGACTGAGGGCCGCAGAAACGCCGCGGTGTAGCTGTGCCAGGTTGAGCAATCAAGGTCCACAATCGAGTGAGAATCCGTGCCTGCTTGCTGCGCCCCCAGACATATAGGATCAGGTGTCAAAACACTCACCCGAATGCCGCGGTGGCGCTGTAGATGACGCCCATGGCGAGGAAGGCCAGGTTGAGGACGCGCCCAAACAGGTGCGGCCGCGCCATGGAGCTGCGCACCGACGGCAGGCTGGAGTGCCCCGACACCGACACCGCAAAGATGCCGAAGGCCTGGATGACGCCCCAGTGCAGCGCCTCGTGGCCTGGCGCCGGCTGCAGGGGTGCACAAGTATTGTACATGTGGAATGAAGGTGATGACTGCGGATCAGTCTCAAACCCCACGCTGTGCACAGATGCAAGACAGCCGTTGCAAGCCAGGTGATTGACTCATGGCGAGCTGCAGACTCGCGAGTCTGCACATGTTCATCTGTGCCTTACCTGCAGTGGGGCTGCTGTGCGGTGGGGATCAATCGCGGTTGCTGACATGACCGCCACCTGCAGAGAGAAGACCTGGTTGTGTCTACAATATGGTACTGTGGGACTTGGGCACAGAGTGATTAGGCAGAGAATGAAACAGATAAACAGAAAGAGAGGCCCCACGCAGAAAATTGGACAGCTCCTCACCATGACCACGATGGTGGACACGAAGCCCAGCCAGGAGAGGTGGGACAGCTGCCGCAGGGAGGGAATGAACAGCAGCGGCACAACGCCCGCCGTCGCGACCACCGCCGACAGGTGCAAAGATGTCAGCCCCCACCAGCCTGCGTGTTATGTGCAACGACCGCAGTGATTCTGGAGAGTCTGAGCCATGTTGCTGGCAGAGCTCGAGGCACGGCAAGGACCACATGCAGCAGTGCTGTGCTTCGGCGTGCCGTGGCGCACCTTCCCGTGGGAGAAACACCTCGATCTGCTTCCAGATGACTGCAGCAGCCCCACGGACCGTCAGCACAATAGGCGGACTATGACATGCAAAACGCTCAAAATCATGAGTTGCCAATCTGGGAGTGCTGCTGTTGCACACTCACCAATGAGGGTCATGCATGAAGCCCCAAAAAACTCCAGCATTGCGAAGAACATCACAAGCCATTTGCCAGGGGTTCCAAGTGCTGCCTTCCCTGCACATCGGACAGCGGAGCGTGTCATGTGGTTGTATGATCTTCACTGTAAACAGAACCGGCCCAGGCATACAGCATGGCGCATGCTCAGCGCATCAGATACGGACCTAACTGCGAGTAGCTCTGCGGCACGCCGGCCGGGATTCTGTCAAAGCCGCGCACAATGAGCTTCCCGCTGATGCAGAACAGCGTTGCTGCCAGGAACAGCCCGCCGATGCCGCACCACCCCGACAGCCGCATGGCGTACGGCATTGAGAGCAGGCCTGCCAGGGTGCACGATGGCGGGTGAGTGTGACCGTCAGCATTCAGTGGCATGGTGGTTGCAGACGTCTGTGACAGATTTGTTCCACTTCCAAAGAGCCTCACCAATGCCCATGAATATGTTGACGAGGTTGAAAGTGGTCTGCACGACACTCGAGCCCGCATGCGGCGTCTCATCCACGATTGGCGGCACGTCTAGTACCAATTGCAGTCCGTGACCGGTCTCCGCTCTGTCAAGCCTGCCAGGGATGACGATCACGTCAATCCTGCAGTAGAGGTCTGTCTGATCAATTGCAATGCCTCGAAGAGAGTGCAGTGGCGTGCACCAGCGTGCCGCACCCGAGGAGCGGCTCCTGCATATGCTCGCCATCATGGTCCATGCCAGGACCAGCCGGTCAGGTGCTGCACCGGGATCGAAGGAACAGCACAGGAACACACTCGTGACGCATCAGCTGACTCAAAGCACCACAACTGTCCAGGCTGGCTCCTCGAAATTGGAAACGTAACGTTGCGCAATTTGGCGATTCCGCTGACTCTCTTCCTCTTGATGACGGACAATGTGAAACTTGATATAACAAACAGGCGAATGTGACACGGCAACGCCGCTTTGTGCTGGTCCGACTGGGATCAGCATGAGTCAGCTTTCGGTCTTGGTCTGGCTAAACCCTCTCTCGGTGTCGTCGCTCGGCAGCGCGCTGCTCTGCAATCCAGAAATTGCAGCTTGTAAGCTTGAAGAAAGATTTGTCGTTATTTACTGTAGACCTTCGATCGGTGCAACTGCGAACGAAGCCCTAGCGAAAACTGCTCGAGTTGAGATTGGACTGGATTTGGGCTTGCTGGTCGGACCAGCAGCGAAACACACGACCCAGCTATCAGTTTAGAGATTCGGGAAAGAAATAATCTGATTTCCATCGATTGTCAGGTTGACCTTTACAGCTCGATCGACCAGCAGTTTGCTCAGCCATGAGTGCGCCCGCCCCGAGTGGCCCGAGCGCCGAGGCTCGAGTGAGTGACACTCGTTTTAGCTGACAGAGTTCACCAGCTCGGACTATATGATTGATACAACGATATTGACACCATCAAGTTGCAATGCAGTTGCGGTATGCGCGGCGGAGCAAGGAGAACGACTTGAAGCGCGCATTTGATAAACTTGACACGAAGCACGACAAAAAGATCGACGCGGACGAGCTCATGGAGTTCTTCAAGGCGTGCGGCGAGAATGTGAAGCGATCAGAAGTCGAGGACATGATATGGGAAGTGGACGAGGACTGTGATGGCTGCCTATCCTGGCCTGAGTTCCAGCAGATGCACAATCGCTGCGACGCCGATGCCGCAGGCGAGTCCATCACGCCTTATTACAGCTGATCACACGGTCTGCAGGATAGGGCTGAACCCTTTGAGATTCTGCCCTGTAAAGTAATCTGACCACCATGCATCAGACGCCCAGGAGCGGCTCGAATTGCGCCGTGTGCCTGTGCAGACTTCGAGCCGCGGCAGCTGTTCGACGTCATCCAGTTCATCATGATGGACAAGGAGGGGAAGGGGCTCATGACGCTGGAGCAGGCGATGCAGATCCTGTACCTGCGCCACGGGCGCGCCAACCTGGACCAGCAGCTGGAGACGCTGTTCGGCACTGCCGACCTGGACTGCGGCAAGGTGCTGACGCTACGGGAGTTCATTCATGCGCTGCACAGCTACCAGGTGAATCTGTTACAGTTTTGACTGTTGTACTTTGCAACTGGACTGGGACCTTGCTGCAAGCGTGGTAGTTTGATGTGCTGTAGTGTGATGGTAGGAGTCTCCTCGGCAGTGGTTTCAGGACAAACCATTCCCATGATCACATATTTATTCGATCGAGCTGTTCCCAACAGCCGCTGACTCGTGTATGTGCCCTGCAGGTTGCTCAGCTGCGCAACAGCAAAGTGGACGGCAAGAGCTACAAAGCGCCCCCGCCCAAAATGAAGGCGAAGGACCACGATTGAAGGCAGAAACAGGTGGCTGCATCGGCACTCGACGCCAGCAGCCGGGCTTGGCCTCATAACTCAAAGTTCATTTTCCGGGCTTCGTGATCAGCGGCTTGGGCCGAGTTTTGAAGATGTACTTCTGACGGATAACGCCGACAATCTGCACACAGAATGATAAGCTGATTTGCGGCTGCCAGGACGTTGTAATGCGCCATGGCAATATCCATGCTCTTACCAGTTCAATGCTACGGTACCAAGGCCAAGCCTCACCTCGCAGCACCGCTGCTCGTCACCGGTGTCCATAGAGTCCCCCGAAGCCGCAAAGTCCAAAATTGCCAGAGGCTTCTTGAGCGATATGATCTTGCCCTCCAGCTGGTGCGATCCCAGCGTCAGCTGCACAATGTCCGGGTTCTGCATATGCGACGACACTCACTTGAACCATCTCATCATTTCATCTCGTAAGTTCGATGCCCTCCTAGCCGGTCTCGATATCCTCAAACATGTTAAGTGTGTCAGCGCTTGCGGCAATGATTAGGTGCATGTCTGCGGCAGCGGAAGACACACATGCGGCGGCACGACAAGCGTGCCGAGGTCGACAGCGCGGTTAGCTGTCGGCTCGATCAGCCGCTCGATGGCTCCCTGAAGCTCTATGATGCACCAGGAGGGCGGCTCGCCGTCTGCGGAGTGCTGCACCGTGAGACAGACCATCGCGCGCCGCCCTCAGTGCCCTCACATGGCGCTAGAATGGCCGGTGATGTATGAGTGGATTCGAACTGACTTCGCCAGTAGCTCTGGCCTGCCTGTCAGAATTTCAAGTGCACCTAGAGATTAGATTCAAACCAGATTGGACACAGACGCGACCTGAGAGCTTCTGTGCGACGAGCGCGCAGCCTTGGCAGACAGGACACGGTGCAATCGAGCTATTCAAGGAGAAAGCGAGTGTCCGAGTCTGATCAATCTTGCTGCGCCAAGCAGTTTCGCATGCATGTGTGATTGCACGCCAGTAGAGATCTTGCCTTCAGAACGCGCAACTCAGGGCGTCAAGAACGATTGTGCCCTCGTATACATCTCAACGTTTCAGAAAGTCAGCGAATGCGTCCCCTTCTCGCATACGCTGACTTGCCGCAAGCACATCTGTGCACTTGTTGGACACCGGTTGAAACTCCGCTCCTAAGTGAAGCTCCTGTCACGCTGCACCTCATGAAGCCGGCATCGGGGAGAGCTGCAGCCTCGGCCCGCTCACTCTACTGCGGCATGTCGAGCACCAGTGGCAGGAGCCTCACAGCGCTCGCGCAGCCAGCGGCGCAGCAGTGCCAGCCCCGCAGAGGCCGCCGCACCTCCACCCAGGCCAGCCTGTTCTCCTCCGTCGCGGAGACCGCCACGCTGGTGGCGGCGGTGGGTGGCCTCACGCTGTCTGCGCTGCCGCTGCTGACCGGCGAGGCGCGTGAGCGCAACGCGGACCGTCCCTTCAACGAGGAAAGCGCGGAGGAGGACTTTGTCTACGGCGTCATGAGCGCCGTCAGCTTTCTGCCCTACGTCAACTGGACGGTGATTAGTTGACAGGAGATGAAGAGCTGATGCATCACTGCTAAGCATACTGTGGAACACGGTGCCTCAAAGATGACCCTCAGTCTGGTGATCTGCAGCTGGCGTTGCATTTCAAACTTTTGGATACCAGAACATGCATCTTATCTGCTGGCGCTCACTCTTGCAGGCGTGGATCTTCAAGGCACTGAACGACGACGACCCGGCGTTCTATTACGGCCTCGCGGCGCTGTACGGCCTGCCGTGGGTGTTCCACGACCTGCAGCTCGACGGCTTCACCGGCCTCATCCTCATCCTGGGCGCCATCCACGTGCAGGTCTGTCGACATCGTACACCAGGAGACGGCGCAGCAGTGCCGCCAGTGTTTTACAGCGATTGCCACGCCAATGCGACTGCTCATTCTTGGATTGTCCCGACAACATGACTAGACCCTTGCCAATTGGGATCAAGAAGCAAAACCGTGAACAAGGTTTGCTTGAGGGACGTGCCGTCAACTGCTACTGTGTGGCCGGTGCAGGTGGAACGCATAGCAGCCATAGAGCCAGTGCAGCTGGAGGTTCCGGGCATCTCGGAGCTGGCAACGCGGCTTAAAGCGGCGGTCGCCAAACCGGCCGGCGAGGTGGTGCAGTCGGCACGGCGCAAGCAGATGAGCGCCGGGCAGCAGCGGTCGCTGCCGAGCCAGGCAGACGCAGGTGAGACAGGCGATTGAACCCAGCATGCAGTCGCACAATTTTATGTCCCAGGTAAGGCGTAATAGGACAAGGTAGTTCCTGAAAGCTTGTGACGAGCGCCCTGGCTGGCCGTTGCCAACCAAGCACATGTTGCGCTCGTCTTGGTTGCAGCATGTTCATCATCCCGATGCACACCATTGGTATGCATTATTGTATCACGGAATCACGTCAGGGAAACCACAGAGCCTCGTAATGAAACGCCTTTCAACAAAAGTCCCCTGCACTGCAGACGATGACCTGGACAAGCGGCTGCTGGACCGCTGGGACGACATTTTCAAGAAAAGGGATACGTCGAGAGACAAGCAGTGAGTTAAGCAGCCTGTGAGGGAGCGGAGCAGGACAAACAGCCTTTGTACCTATTGCCGCTGCGAGCGTGTACAGTAGATTGTGAAAGCCCCAAGGGCAGCGGCGTGATGATCATCATGATGGTTTGAAGGAGCTTCAGTTTCGTAGGTTTGTGCTGAGATCAGTGCGTTGCCCAGTGCTGCTATGTTTTGATGTATCGCTGGGTGACTAGCAGTGAATTGCAGCAGTCGTGATTCGGTGGGTAGTTGGGCGCCGATGTGCTGGACGCACGCTCAGTGGAAGTCGTTGGCGGTTTCGTTGGAATTCCAGAGATCACACAAAGGATAACAGCAACGGTTCTATGAAATAGTACGCGGTTCACATTCGGCATCTGTGCAGTTGAGCACCATGCAGAGCACCACGCAGCGTTTGGGATGGCACCGACGACGGTTTTGGCTGATTTCGTCCCATTTCAATCAGTCCGCCTTCACTGAGTCGTAAATCATGTAGCTGCAGTGCCAAATGGACAGCAGGTCAGTGAAAATCGACATTGACGCGAAACGTGGCAGCAGCGCACTCATCTGGGCTAGAAACTGATGCCCTCGGCACTGAAATAGGGGATGTTGTTGCAGAACATTCCAGAAGCATGCGAGGGGTCAAGGAGGCAGCAAACTGAGCTCACGTGAACCAGAGGGAGCACAGGAAGCCGATGGTGCCGAAGCCCAGGTAGATGCCCCACACCATGACGGTGGTGTAGGTGAGGTACAGCATGATGGACAGCGGCCCGCTCAGCAGGTGCAGCGTGTTGAACAGGAAGCCCAGCGAGTACAGGAAGATGTAGAACGCCACGCTGCCGCCGCGCACAAAGGACCGCCACCTACGGGGCCAGAGTCATAGAATTGAGGGATTTGACAGATTGCACATCGGCAGCGCCGGCGGCAGGAGAGGACAAGCCTCCTGACCGTGCCGCTGTTCTGGTGCTGGGCTGCCAGGACAAGGCAGCAGTAGTGCGAGACTCAATGCCTCCTAAACATGCAGGGTAAAATCAAGATCATCATCCATGCAGACGGGACGGGTGGGAAGAAGGAGGTGCGCACCACCAGAGGTAGTCCTCGGCGCACAGCTGGACGTAGGTGCACACGATGGACACCTCGATGGTGATGACGGTGGTGAGGATACCGACGAGGAATAAAAATCCAAAGATCTGCAGGTGAGTAGCAGGTTACAGACTGAGCTGGGAAGTGATGCAGATACAGCAGGCGGGGTGATATACGCATGACGGTCACACGGGACAGCAGCCACTGCAGCACTGCAATACAGCAGAGCAAAAGGAAGAGAGGAACGACATGGGTGAGAGGGAAAGCTCACATAGTAGAAGAACATGTAGCACACAAACAAAAAAGTTGTCAGTATCAGGTTGCCAAGACTCGAAGTTTGCAGTCACGCGCACACGCATCAATGCAGCTTCTTTGACTGCATTCCGTACCCCTGCCAGATGGAGGTCATGGCGAAGTAGAGCTCCACGAAGATGGTGCCAAAGGGCAGCAGGCCGGCGGCGAGGAAGAGCACCGCAGGGTGGCTGGCCCAGTGCGGCGGCGGGATGTGCCGCGGGATCTGGTTCGTGCGCGTCGGGTACTGCTTCACCTCCTGCCTCGCCGCCAGCAGCCCGCCTGCACTAGAAGTGGGATGCTCGTCAAGACTGCCTGTTGTACTGGTTGTACTAGTGGGCTGGATCCATCTGCTGTGCAGTTGCAGATGCAAATTTTTGTCGCAAGGTGAGCACAGGATGCTGGTTCCGCACACTCCTCAGATCTGCCACAGCACGCCAGCAGTGACAACACTTTCAAATCTCCTGTCAGATTTGACGCAACTGGAACGGATCGAGCAGCTAAGGACAGCAAGGCGCACCCGAATAACACAGGGGTATGGAGACGATGAACCACAGGGACACGAGGGAGAAGAAGGCGCCCAGGGGGATGGCGCCCGAGCTGCCCGTGTGCCAGATCAGCAAGTTGAGCACCTGCCCACCAACACACATGCTGGGTTACGGTTTTGTTTACTCAGACACGTGGCATGCATGGTGAAAGTGAACGATGAAGGTGGCACACTTGTTAATTGCTCACATACCATGAGTCTACATCAGCTAGCTCCTTTATGGCCTGTTTCTCTCCGTCCCTTGGTTATCCCAATCCCCAAGGATCGAAAAGGGGTAGCACCGTCAGCACGCCGAGGGTGATGCCGGGAAAGTAGCAGCTGACACGCCAGCAGACGTTGTACCAGCCCTCGTAGGAGCGGTTGATCAGGCCCCACAGGTACACCGCGGCGTAGCCCGCCGCGATGGCCAGTAGCAGGTACATGATCAGCAGGGCTGTCAGCAGCGCGCCGCGTGAGGCCGGCGACAGGAAGCCTGCGGTGAAGCAGCAGGGGTGATTGAGAGTCTGCTGCAGGGCGCGCGGAAGCACCCTCCGCCTTCGTTCGTGTGAAGACCAGGCGGACCAGCGAAGTCCAACAGAGCTATTGTTTTGACTTGCGACTTGATATCATTTTACGGCTGCAGCATGGCAGTACGCTACGTCGCCTTGACAATAGGTGTGTAGAATCGAGATGCACAAGGCAACTATTCTGTATCCACCAGCTCACCGAGGGCGGCGAAGAGCAGGGTGATGAAGGCGGAGGTGCAGATCTGGACACCGGAGCCCACTTCCACGCACAGCAGCAGCGGGTCCTTGGGCGTGCGGAACACGTCGCCCGACAGCATCTTCCAGCCGCTCTCCTCCATCTCTGCCTGCTGGCCTGCTGGCACAGGTGCACAGCTCGGGCGTCATGGGCCATTCATTTCGCGAGAACCAGGTGTTCCACGCCTTCTCGTGCATTTGACACCTTGTGGAGTAAGAAGCATTTGAGGTCTTGGAATCATGCTCGAAAGCTCTCACCACCAGGCAGGCAGACCGATCACACAAGAAGCACAGGCGAGCGGCCTCTGCCAGCGACAAAGTCAGGAGGGTGCAATCTCGAGAAAGTGCGCACCGCCTGAGTCGACGATGAGGGCCTCGTACTGGGCCAGGTCCTTGCGGATGGTGCGCATCATGATCATGGCCACGATGCAGGACATCACCACCACCACCATCATCGAGTTCAGGATGCTGAACCAGTGCACCTGCGGGGAGCAAAAGAACTGCGTGCGTGAGCATGAGAGTATTCTCATCGACCACGGCGTCCTGCTGCAGCGGCTCATGTGACAGCTCATTGACGGGATGCAACACGCAGCGGCATGTCAGGAGGCAGGCGGTGGTATTGCCAAGGGATCCCATCAGGTGGCTAATCACCCCAGGACACAGCTGGCTCATTGCCAAAGCAATTTTCGCAAGTAGTCCAGGGAAAGGAAGATGGTGTGGCGCTCACCCGGCCGCCAGGCATCTTGAGGTACGCATCCCAGCGCGAGGACCACGCGATGGTGCTCTCCTCCCAGAACACATCGTATGTGTACGTGATCTTGGCACCTGTCGATTGCACATCGAAACCCAAACTCAACCACTGCCAGGGTCCTGTCTGCTTGTGAAGGCTGGCGAGCAGGCGGACGCGTGCCCCACGCCAGCAGGTTAGATTGAGCAGGAAAGATTCAGGAGTTCTCCCAAGCAATGCGGAGGAGTTGTGGCGCACCCTTGGTGACCTCCATGGGCTTGGGGGCGTCCGGGTCGTCGGGGCTCATGGGGCAGGGGATGTCCTCGATGCGGCCGCCCGGGTTGCGGTGGATGGAGCAGGGCACCACCTCGAAGCCCACCACCATGTACCTAGCACGCACGAAGCACACTTGTGAACGATGAATCAATGCAGCAGCAGGAACAACTGATGCTGCTGCATCACGATGCAGCAGTGCACCACCTCGAAGCCCACCACCATGTACCTGTCGCCGCAGGTTTTACGTCAAAATATAACGCGGCTGTTGTTTGAAAGGACATCCCAAACTGTGCGGCCAGGGTGTAGCTGGGGCCGCTACCGCTCAAAAGGGCTCAGGAGTGTTCCGCTAATCCCAGGGCCGGGCTGAAGCGCAGCCCCGTGAATCAACATGCGACTCGATGCTGTCACTAGCCTGGCTGCTCCTTCAGCTTGCGAAAAGTGTTGTCAAGACCAGCAGCATTCAACACGCTTGTTCATCCTCATGGGCCCACATTGTCCGTGAGCCCATAAAGACGGGGGCACAGTGTATGGCTTGAGAGTGTATGGCTTGCCCCCTAAAGACTCCAGCACATGACAGGTGGCAGCGTAGCGCCGCACAGGCCCGTGCAAGCACGGTCTAGCCAGCCACTCACATGGGGGTCTCCTTGCCGCGCGCAACCGGCGGCGGCGGCGGCGGGTACTTCTTGCTCCACAGCGCCTTCAGCTGGCGTCCATCCACGGAGGGCGCCGATACGCCGTCTGACACCTCGGCGCTCTGCAGCTTCCTCGCGCCGCCCTGTGGGAGGAGGCACAGGAAGCTCGGATGCAGCATACTGGTGGCTCGGTGGGACAAGGGAGGAGGTGCCATTGGCGCCAGGCAGGGGCCCTCTCTGCGACCGTTGGCGCTGCAGCAGGCAGCCTTCTCTCCATCCCACCCACCGGGTTTTAAAGCACCAGGGCCTGCTAATGCACTTGCACAAACTGGTGGGCGCTTGGACCCAAGTATGCTGACACGGGAAGAAGTGGGCGCAGAAGGCGGCACCTCGACGACGGAGGCGGCCTCCATCTCCTCGAAGCGTTTGCGTGCGCGCGTGTACTGCCCGTTGGTCTTGTACACCAGAACCTTGAACATGAGGTGGTTGTTGACGAAGTGGCGGTCATCCGCCCAGAAGCCCAGGTCGAACCCCGGGCGCACAGACTCGGGTCCCCGCTCCAGATCGTACGTCGTGATCGGCAGATTGTCCAGGATGAGCCGCACCCGGTACCGCTGCTCGATCTTGATCTTCAGGTCCTGTTTGGCGGACGTCGCACACACGTGTCAAGGCAACGCGGTAACAAGGGGGCCGCGGCAGAAGTTGTGTTGTGTGAGGGGCTGTTGCATCGCGAAGAGCACAGGAATTCGCTCGAGATGAGTGCGGCTCAACGTCGTCCGTGCTTGAAGCCAACGTGAAGGCATCAGGCGCGTCAATTAGGCAGCTTGGCGTCGTCGGGTCTGAGAAGAGACTTCAAACAGCCAAGTAGAACCGCGCCTCTGCCTCATCCTCTGCGAGCGCCTCAGCATAGCCCGCCGGCTTGCACACAGTCTTGGTCTTCTCATCGACCTGCAGCAATTTTCAGTGTCGAATCTGACACACTGGAATCTGATTGGTCGCAGGTATCTGCAGTGTCTTGTCAGAAAGCTCACAATGTCTGAGAGGCGTTATGCATGTGGATGCTGGACTCCGAAGAACTCGCCTTCATTGTGAAGTTGTATGGTGAGTTCTCGATCCGCGAGCCCATCAGGATGGTGCCCGGGTTGATCGAGCCCAGCGAGCTGCGAATGCCCTCTGGCGGCCAGCAGAATGGCAGCGAGTAGTAGTCAAACGGCAGCTCCGTCTCCGGCGATATGAGCGAGTTGACGTCCGCTGCAAGATGAGCACGAGAGAACGGGCATTGGAATGACTCTTCTGTGTACCCTGGTCTGCACGTCACAGAATTGCGCTGAGCGGCTGCAGTGTCTGAATGTCATGCGGTGGCCGCACTTGGATGCGCCACTCGCGGCTCAAGGGGGCTTGTAGGCACAGGTGCGTACCCTGTACATGCTGGCCGTACGAGAACTCCCGAGGATACGTTCCCGGCAGGTAGTACGCCGATGCCCCCAGCAGCAAGCTGCATACCACCGCGAGGCCTGCCCCGAGCCTGAGCATCTGCGCACACCCAGGGGTAGCACGGTCAGGTGTGTGTGTCGATGATCGGACGACGTGAAGGAGAGCTTCGATGCGCAACTCTTCCCTGAGGACGCTTATGCCCCGAACCAATGTCTCCCCACACATACCTTGTGATGCCGTGCTTTTGCAGTCGGAGGAGGCACGCAGCGTGCCCAGCACCGCCTAGCTTCGCCGCAGCAGCAAAGCGGCCTCAGGCTGCGTCTGCAGAAGCCAGGCCGCGCCCTGCAGCACAGCGTCTGTCAAAAGACTGTATCTGATCTACAGGCGAGTACTAGTTTTCTGATGGGTTGCTCACAATATCGGGCTAGCGGCTCGGCACACAAGATGCGATCGAGCTTCCCGACTATTCGAGCACGACCAGGATAGATGGGTGCGACGCTGTGTGGGGCTGAGGGGACGCACCAATTTCGCGACTTGCTGGACACAGACTACCGGAAGCGTCTAGCTGATGCCCACATCGCCCCCCGCGGATGTCTGGCAATTTCGTCACAGACTACAGCTTGCGAAAGCACTCTCGATCGCCCAGCCCAGCGCTGCAGCGGGGGCAGAATCCTCGCTGGCAGGGCGGGCAATGCATCAGCAATAATCAAGTCAATAAATTAGCAATATTCTAAAGAGATAATCTAAAGCTAATTGCAGGGCGTCACTAGCGGAATTCTAGGCGGCGACATTCCACCCACTGTCCCCACACCATCGGAAACGAAAACCGCGGTGCAGGCGAGCACAATGCACTCAGGCAACATTCCACCACATGACAGTGAAGCAATTGAGCCCGCACTGTCTTCTGCTACAGTTCGGTGCTGCGCCAACTCACAATTATGAATCATCATGATTGTGATGATGAACGCTCTGCGAGCCTGCCGTAGCCAGGGTGCCGGCTGAGCCGTAACGCCCGCTGCTGTGCGACTCAAAGGACGGTACATTGTCCTTGACGCTGTCGTGGGGCTCGTGAAGGTTGCGTCCCAGCTGCAGGTTGCGCTCCACCTTGTGCTCAGGTTCATTGCGCTCGGCGTAGTCCACGTGCACAAAACACCTGCAGCCGCATTGTGCAATCTCGTTTCAGCATTGCAAACCGATTATCGTCTGCTGATGTACAACTGAGCTGCACCACGCCTGAGAGGCATGAGCAGCGCTTCTTCCCGCACCTTTCCACATCTTCGAGCGCCTCAATCTGCGCAGTACATGCATGGGCACCTCAGAAGTGATCTCAAGTCACGCTTGAATGCCTCATCAACGACACTTGCAGAATGCACAGAGATCTGGTCATAATTCAGCGTCATGCCTTGTGCTGGAGGCTGAGCGCGATGTCGTGCGACTCCTGAACGGTCATAGATGCAGGAAGGATCACTTCCAGCTCGACCAAATACCTGCGAGGAAGCACAACCGTGATATTCAGATGTCAGAAGTTTCGCTCCTGTCAGAGTGACCAGGTCAGCTGGTACAGTCACGCATGGTCGCTTTGTGAACACGCTTTAGCTGTCCTGACCGCACCGCTGTCCGAAGTGATACCTGCGCACAGCATCACGGCACAATTGATATATATTTGAATTCCCAAGGCGGGCGCAGCAAGGACAAGTCGGCACTGCACAAGACTTACGCTCGGAGCTCGTCCAGCTTCAGATTTGCATCGTGCACATTGGCCAAGCTTTGAAGGAATTCCAAGTACTCCTCGGGTGCACCCCTGCCAACCTGCACCATGGACGCACTCCTTGGATATGTGCCTTTGAGATATTACGCAGCACTCGCTTGATTGTCAATGATCAATGTCCACAGCAACACGGAGTCGCACCATCAGGTTAATCTGCTCCGTGCCAATCTCTGTCCAGCACCATATGATGTACGCTGACAGCAACACAGCGCCGACAGGGTCGACCCACCACAGGTTGCTGCAGGTGGACAGACAGGCGTCAGGGTTGCTTCGACAGTGCGCGATCACAAGCACGAGTTGTGTGCGCAGGTTGTCAAGTGCAAAGGCTTGCCTGTGCCAGGTCGCGACGGCTGCCGTGATGACCGCACATGTGTTGGACAGGATGTCGTTGCGATGGTCCTCTGCAACGAAGGAGAGACACAAATGCCATCATGCTCGCTTATGCCTGCTGGCCTGTGGCGACGTTCCAGCGGGAGTGATATGCAGCAAGCTGCAATAGCAAAGAAACATGAACACCTGAAAGGGCGGCCAGGGAAGGTGAGCGCTTTGCGTACGCGACGCATAGCAGATACAGCAGCACCTTGATGCCTGCGCTTCACAAGCAAAACTAAACTTTCGCTAAAGTTCCGCGACCCCCAGCCTTGGTCCCGAAATCCAGTGTTTATCACATTTGCAAGAACAAAGTGCTGCCAGCCATGTCCAATTGCAAGGAGGTCGCACCTGTAGCGGCACCCAAGACGATGTATGTGGCCGAATTCATGCCAATGTGGGGCAGGACACCATGTTGCCAAAAGTCCCACAGCGTCTCCAGACTGGCTCGGATCACCTGCATTGCGAGACATTGGCTTCTCTCCCTTGACACATATGAGAGAGGGGCTGCATGGCAGCTTGGCCGTCTGTGTGGCGCACCTCAAACGAGGAGACAGCCATGATGACGCTGCATCCAATGACACCGACCGTCTCGAGCCGGCTGCGCCCAATGGGGTATCGCGGATCCAGCTTGCTGATCGCCCTAATGGCACATACACATCACACGGCTTCACTTGGCCCTCTGTCCTGCTGCAATCAAAACCGCACGCACTTTAGAACGGAGTGGTGGCATGTCAAGAGGGCTTCACCTGTTGCAGAGGTACAGAAGAACCTGAGACGCGAGGTCCACTCCAGAATCCGCCATTGACGCGAGCACAGCGAACGAATGCGAGACAAAGAAGGCCCACAGCTTGACCACCAGCAGCAGTAGGTTTGCCGCCAGACTCAGATACTGAGCCCACCTGACGATTCAAGTTTGCTGCTCAGCGGTCAGCATTGCAATGCACATACGAATACAAGAAGCAGTATGAATGCAGACATAATTGCAAGTGAAGGGGCGCACAGTATCTTCTTCTCATAGTCCTCGCCGTCGCCCGGCGCGGGCCGGTCACCATCAAGGTCGTGTGTCGTGATCCGCAAGTGCGAATTGTCGTCATTGGCGCTGTCGCACACAGTGACAGAGTCCATCATCAGTGGTGAGTCTGCTTGCAATGTACACCCCGCAAGGGTCCTGCATTGGCGGAGCAAACGCCAATTCCATGCGCAGCAACTCACCTCGAGACCAGCAGGGGCGTCGATGCATCTGCAGGCGCACCGTCGGCGCCGGCAGACTGGCCGCCAACGTTCTGAATGATGATTACCGAGGACGGCTGCCTGAACATGCGGCGATCCCATTTGTTGTTGACCGACCGGCGCGACAGGCTGTTCTGTTCGGCTCTGAAGTCCTCCAGAGCGCCGGCTGGAATGTCCACTCGAGTCTCCGGCGACGCCATGGTCGGTTAGAGCAAAGATCAATGCTGGCAAAGATGGAACGCCGCACTGCGGGGATCGTTGCGTCCTGCCTTGTTGTGGCTTGCAGCACAAGGGAAGCACTGGCGACACTGGCTCACTCAATGCGCTGCCAAACTTTCGTTGCACTCATTTGAATTGCACGATGGCAGTCCGGGGAAGTTAAAGAGCTCACAAGCTCTCAATTTGTCCAAATTCAACGATGCAGTCTCCGTGGCCGCTGCACAAGCGCAAACAGAAGGACCACACCAGGACAAGCAGACGACGCTGGCAATGCCATGATCGAACAGGCTTTGGACAGGCGAAACCTAGACAAAATGTGTCGGAAAGTACGACACAGAGTACGGCAGGCCGATGATGCGGCTTGACTTCAAGTTTCGGTTTTGGTCGATTCATTATCAATAAGCTCACGTTGCATCCAGTGCAGCGACATAGAATCTTTGCTGGTGATTACGTTGGCAGAGATGCAGCGTGTGCAGTCTGCCTGACGCCAAGCAGGATCCCATGGCGCAACGGGTGATGCTGACCGTGCCTGCGTAGAGCTGAATGTTCCGCGCCGGCGGTCGGCAGCCAGCACTGCCACTTGGTGGCGGCTCGTTCCACGTGGTCAAACCCCAGAGGGCCGGTGCGCAGCCGCGGTGGTCGGCGGCAGTGCGCCGCAGCGCCAGATGGCTCACGGCGTGCGCCATCTTGATGCTGCTGGTGCTCGCTGTGGCCGGCATGAGGAGGCCACAACGCCTTGCGGCTGGAGGACAACGAGCCGGGGCAGCAGCAGCAGCCGCGCCGGCAGAGGAACCGCACTGCAGGTTCTTCCGGCAACCACGCCGCGCAAGGGGGCCTTTCACGATCGCAGTGATAGGTGGGTCAGCTTGCATGTTGTTTGTGAAGTCTTCTTGGAGCGATCGGCTGCATTTCTGATACGACAGGCCTGGCTGAAATGTCATGGCATGCATGTCATCAGGTGACGAGCCGTTGAGCGACGCGTACAAGAAGGAAACATGGGGCATGAACCGCACCGTGCGCATAGACTCGCTGCGCAACTTGCAGCCCAGCGAGCCGCTGACGACATGGATCATTCAGGCCTGTGAACCGGACAGCGCTGTGCTTGAGGCGGCCGATGCCGCAGACTGGCAAAAGGTGCCGTTTCAGATCTCACAATAGGCATGTGCACATGCCTAACAAGCTCATAACCTATCTCAGCTGAGCATGGCCCTGAGCATACATGCAGTCCTACTGTCAAAGAGTCTTGATCCTTATGATTATTCCTGGCAGCTCCTGCTGTCCATGCCACATCACATGCTCTCTGCTCGCAGGCCAGCGACTCCCTCCAGGCGGTGATCGTGATAGGGGGGCACAACAACACCGTCCGGGCCCTGCAGCAGAAGCTGGGAGCTGCCGTGGAGCTGATGCACTACCCCTCAGACAGCTGGTACAGGAAGCACTGGCTGGAGCTGCCGGCAGGTGGCCGACCTTCCACCATGTACATCGGTGAGTTGCTTGAGTTTGTTTTTTCTTTTTTACGTGCTTGCATGGCGGCCTGTCAACAGGAAGCATTTGACCTGAAGCAATTGACCTGACCGAGAGGATGCGTCTGTGCCAGCGCTCAGGATGGCGGCGCAGTGCAAGACGCCAGGTGCCATGGTGCACGTGTACGGGGCGCCACCCCGTTGGCGCAAAAACCCTGATGAGGCGGCCAACATGGTGGTGGCGCACAATGACGCGGAGTCGGCCATCGTGATGAAGATGAACAGGGCGAAGGTGTGGTCCTTCCAAACCTGCGTGCTGCAAGCTCACCTAAATTCCTGCGGACAGTGCACCTTGCGTGCTGCTGCAAACCTGTGCCAGCATGTTGGCTGTGCATTGCACTGGCGGAGCGCTGACCAGTCATGCCCTGCATGCAGATCACGATCCACGAGACGCCTGCGAAAGTATCGAGACGCAGTTAAACGTTAAGTCTGTAGCCACAGCCAGAGGAAGGACAGGCGCTGAGCACGCGGCATTAGAACAGCGCGTTTGGGCGGCGTAGCTCTGGGCCTGATCAGCTTGAAGGCTCGGCGTGTTTACAGTTAGGATCAGCCGGTCAGGGACATGTGGATGAGAGTTACTTCGCTGGGCATGTGCACAATCAGTGGGCAAACTCTACACAAACCTGTAAAATAAACCCTAAGTGCGCACCCAGGACTCAGCCCTGTAGGATATACACAAATCACGCACAGCACACCCACACCTGCACCAAGCCTGCAAATGCCATTTCCGCCTTGCGTCAATCCTCATAAAGATGGGTCTAGATACACAAGAGATCGAAAAGCTTCGCCAGTGTCTGCAATCTGACAAAGTCACGACTCGGAAGGTGCTCTCAAGTTGCTGCACACCATGCCGTCTGTTGCAATGCACGCGGAAGTCTGCTCTGATCATTGCTGAGCCTGCTATGTAGTTCAATATACGCAGGAAGGCATCAAGCAGTGCAACAAGATCCTCGACAGTGATTATGTGGTCTCAGCTTTGGACCTGAAAACGTCTGCCCTGCGGCCTCAGGACAAGATCCCAGGTGCGTGCCATGAGGCCCCAGGATCAATATCGGATGCTGATGCCAGCAGCGCTGGATACTGACCGGTGCGTGGTTGCTTGCAGTGGCATCATGGCCTGGGCTGTGCGCCCTGCTGATAGGCAACAACACGACGGAGATCAACAAGAAGAAGGCCATCGACGTCAACGCCTTCAAGCTGTTCAAGCGGCTGGTGGCCACGGCGCAGGACCAGACCCGCTCAGGTGCGTGGCGGCGCCGCCACACATGCCCGCATGATGGTGGCCGCCCCCAAGCGAGTGATCGTTACTTCAGTGACTTGCATTTGTCCCGTCGGATCACGACTGGCGTCTGCGGTGCGGCAGGCAGCAACACTCTGCTCCTGCGGCGCGCGACCAAGATGTTCGGGCATGTGAGGGAGGTGCTGGGCGTGTCAGGCCTGTCGACGCCCATCGGCCTCGAGTACCTCGCCGTGCTGCGCGCGCACCTGCTCGGCACGCCCGCCTACTGCGCCTGCGCGAAGCCGGAGGATGCACAGGGTGCAGTTGGCTCTGCTTACATGCAACTGCACTGACATGCATGCAATCATTCCGACATGTGCTGCATCGTCTGTCATCTACCGCAACTTCCTGCCAAGGGCAGGACGGCACAGGACCAGTACAGCTCACGGCCAAGGCGCGCTGGCTGCCCGGAAGTGAGGCACATCTCAATCCGAACCTGCCAAGCCACGTCAGCCGCCGACAACCACACGCTCCAGCATGCATTGCACGCCTGTTGGGCCTTTGATGTCGCAGCTGGAGGAGCGGCAACACAGGAATCGATCCATTCTCAGCTATGCATCGCAGGCCTGCTGGACCAGATCATGTCGCAGCTGGAGGAGCGGCAGGCGCTGGACCGAACAGAGGAGAGCTTCCGCCTGGTGTCCACGCTGCAGATGCTGCTGGCCGCCTTTGGCGGCACACTGTCGGCGCCCTTCCGCAACGATACCCTGGACTTCTTCGGCGGCCTGGCCACCGTCCTGAACAGCGCCTGGTTCGTGCTGACGCTTAGTTCTTGTGGTTACATGACTTTCGTGTTGTGGGTGTCCGCAATGCTTGCAGGTGCAGCTCTGTGCGGCCCAGTTTCAGTAGTGTGCCGTCGTGCACGAAGCATGCTGCCCGTCGAACGCCAATGCTCAGCAGCTCGAGGAAAGGAGGTTGATCTCGCTGCAGGGAGGACACGCGGCTCATGACGGCCGCCGCCGGCGCCCTGAACAGTTTCCTGCTGAGCAACGGCCTGGACGTGGCGGCCAAGGCGGGCGCGCTGCACGAGGCGATGCGGCCGACGGTGACGCACTGCTGGCGCACCGGCAACCAGCGGCTGAAGGAGGCGCTGCACACCTACGCCAGCATCCAGCTGCGGCTCGGCGACATTCAGGTGGGACGCTGCCGCTGTCCATTGGCTTGTTTTCGAAGGTGCTTGGCAAATTTTGATTTTTCATTTTGACGCTGCTGTTGGACCCTGCTGTTGGACCCAGTCAGTGCTGATGATGTCGGTGTGGCGTTTGTGCAGGGCCATGATCTGGTCGAGCTGGACGAGCTGGTTGAGGCGGACGTCCAGCGCATGCACCAGCTCGGGTGAGTGGTATGACCATATCGAGTTTGCTGCAAAAATATGCATGCAAATATGCATGCATGCATGCATATTCTGCACTGTGCTCATGCCACACACATGCATGCGGTCCTTGGCTCATATACTGCAGCGGTAGAGGAGTGTGTGAGAACTCTTGACCCACTTGTTTGCTCTCTGCAGGGACTCCACAGCACACGGCAGCGCAACGCTACTGTCCAGGGCCCAGCACACGCTGCTCAGCCTGTACGCCCTGTCGCAGTTCCGCAGGCACGGCGGCAAGGCGCCGCCATGCCTGGCCGAGGCTCTCGCCAGCCCTGCGGATGACGCCAAAGAGGCCGCTGGTCCGCCGCTCAAGCGCCAGAAGGTCAGTCGTCATGCACCAGTTTTGAGTCCACTTTCGCACTGCAGCCTTCCGTGTACAACCATGAGATCGACGAAACATGATATTTTGTGGGCCATTTTTCCAAGCACACTGGTGTGTGGCGCAGATCTCCGCTTCGCTGCGGCAGCCTGAGCAGCTGGCAGGGCATGTGCGGACCGTGGCTGCTGCGGGCTTGCTGTGGCACGCCCACGGCAGCCACATGCCGCTCACGGCCTGCGCGTCGTGGTTGGCGCCAGCCGCAGCGGCTGTGGCGCAGCTGCAATCCGCCGATGCAAGCCAGCGGGCCTCCGGGCGCCTGCTGTGGAGCCTGCGCTTTCTGCAGCAGCTGGCCGCGCACGTGCCTGCAGATCCGCTGCAGCAGGGCGCTGAGGCTGCACTGTCGTGGCAGAAGGTCTGGCAGGTGAGCTCCTGCCTTGTCGTGACAGCCTCCTGAGCTTCGTCAGTGCGAATTCTTACCATGTGGCGTGTGCTGTAGGTGTTGCTGGAGTTGAATGGATGGAAACTATGCTGGTGCATGCAGGCAAATGTTATTAAGCAGCTCCCAGTTGATTCTAGTTGTCCGCGTTGCAGGACGCCTGGGTCTCGCTGCAACTCTGGCTCGCTGACTCACGGGATGCAGCAGACGCGGGCGGGGAGGCACTGCGGCTGCTCACCACCCTGGTGGAGCGACGCCTGATCAGCGCCTCGGGCAGCTTCCGCCAGCTGGCGGAGCTGCTCATGCTGCGGCAGCCGCAGCCGCGAGCGGGCGGCCTGGCTCTGCTGGCAGCGCTGGCGACTGCAGGTACACATGCACAGAATGTGTTTCAGGACCTGCAATGATGTCTGCTATCCTTTTCCTAAGTTTGCCAGCAACAAAACATAGCCACCGTTTGGCGGCCTGCGAGTCCTACCTGCATACCCCTGCAGATTCGGCAGCACTGGACGACGTTGACCTGCGGCAGCGGTTCATCAGGTACAGCCTGCAGAGCCCGCCGCCGGACGTTCCGCACGGCCAGCTAGCAGCCACAGTCATTGCCGTGCTGGGCCTGGCGCCTGTGGAGGCAGTCAGCGGTACCGCGCCTGGCCCGCTGCAGCGCCCTTGGTGCACGGAGACAACTGTCGCAGATGTGGACACACAGCTGCAGGAGCTGCTCCGAGGTGAGTACATTGCTGTGAGCTCCTCAGCTGTGTGCAACATGTGCCTGCACATGTGCAGAAGAGCACATGCCAGGCGGGGGTGCAGCTGACAAACCTGGCCCATGGATGGATACCATAGCCTGCGAGGCCCATGTAGACTGCAATGACCTGAGGGTGTCTGACTCAATGCTGTCACAATCCTGCAGGCGAGGACCTTGTTCGGGAGCAGCTGTCTGCCGCTGGCCCTGCCAGTGCCTCGGCCGCGGCAGCACAGCAGCAGATGCCGGCGGCAGCACAGGCGCGGCTGGTGCGAGCAGCGCAGTCGGAGCTCGACGGGCTCGTTCGGTGTCGCGCGGCAGCTGTGGCGGCGGCAGAAGACGAGGCGCTGCCGGCGTTGTCCCCGCTGCTGCAAGCCTGCAGCGTCGCCGCGTCGTGCGCCGCAGCTGTCTTGGCTTCAGCTGCTGCCGCCGGTCTGGAAGAAGGCGGCCAGTCGTCGACCCCTCTGTCTCCAACCTCAGGTGCTCTTAGATCTATGTCCACGTCTCATCACAGCAATCGTGCGTTGGCTTCCGAAATGCGCATCCTTTCTAGGGTTCTGCATCAAGCCCTGATGCCTGCTGCTGTCTCGCAGGTGTCCTGGGCGAAGCACTGCAGCAGATCAGCAAGTTCTGGGGCGACTCGCTGCCTGGCCAGGCAATGCTGCCGCACGCCGAGCCCCTGGCTGCGCTGGCTGCTACCCTGGGCTCCTGTGCACAGCAGCGGCCAGGCACTGACTTCTCCAGGTGTGTAGGTACATCCCATCAAGCTGCATGTCTTGAGCCTAAGCCGTGGAGTCTGAGCTGCAGTCTCAGCACCCGTGCAGCGGTTCAAATAAGTTATGTCCATCCGAGTCTTGTGCTGTCCATGCGCCGCAGGTGCCTGGCGGACGCGCTTGGCGCTGTGGAGGTGGCATTCTCCGACGCTGCGGCGCCAGGCGTGGCGGGCGCGGGGCCCGGGGCTGGGTCCCTTGACGGCGGCGACATGGAGGACTTTGACCTGGACCTCGACGTGCGCGGCGCCGCTGCGGCAGCAGACAGGTGCCAGGCAGTTCCGTGCTCGGTGCTGGCCCTGATTTGCTCTTGCTCTAGTGTAGGGGTGTCCTGTGTGGAAGTCGGGGGCAGGATTTGCATCGCTCAGCATGGTGGCCTCCTTCACGACCCACCAGTATGCTGATGCGTTCTCATGAGGTGGCAACTGCGACAGGCGGACTCACCTGTCGGTGTCGGCACATCCTTCCTACAGCAGAGATTTGGCATCGATGGGGTGCACGTACCTGCTGCACAGACCTGCAGCAAATGCCGGCGTGGGTCTGAGGCTGGAGGCTGCCAGGCTGCTCGATGCCTTCGCGTTGGCGGCGCCTGTGAGCACTGCGCAAGCGCTCCTCACCTGCCTCGACGCATGTCGCCAGGTGCTCTTCACCTTGAGGGATGTCATCTTTGGAAGTGCCCGAGCTCCAGTCCCTGCACGCACCCCTGTGCACCACCACCCAGTTGATTTGCAAGGCGAGTCTTGCAACAAGAGCGCACGCACAGAAGTGCGCGCATGCGCTCGCGTTTCGACACTAAACTGCAAATCGATCTGCACCACCTCGTGCCGGACGACGAATTGCACAATTCAAACTCAACAGCTCACGGTGTGCAGGAGGGCGAGGCGGCGCCCGAGGAACTGGAGGTGGCGCTGATTGAGGCGCTGTGCACCGCGGTCGCGGCCGGCGCCGCGGACTGCGCTGCCGAGGCGATGCAGCTGCTGGGCGTCAATGGCGGCCTGATGCAGACGCACAACACGCGGCCGCAGGTCCTGCTGCCCATCCTGGAGCAGCTGGAGAAGCTCTTCCTGTCGGCCGCCTGCCCGCCAGGTGCTCGTCAGTTGCTGCACGGCATGTCACTGGCACCTGGCCATCTGCGCTGCCCAGTCGGTGGTCAGCCTGCTTGGAATCGTCTGGCTGGAACTCTTCATGTCTTTTTCAATCATGCAATTCCGAATCCAGCAGCCACAGAACAACGCTAGTCCAACGTGTTGATGGGTCTGAGGTATTTTTTTGTGTGCAGGGGAGCTGGTCGCGGTGCTTGACGTCGCAATTCAGTGGCTGGATGCGCTGGAGGGTCAGGGCGAGGGCAGCGCCGGCCGCTGGCAAGTGCGTGTGCAGGCCGCGGCGACCATCGCCGCCGCGCTGCGCACCTCGCGGCGGCACCTGTCGGAGGAGCTGCTGACCCGCGGCCTGCAGCGCGTGTTTGCGCTGCTGAGCGACGAGGTGTACGCGGCGCGCCGGCAGGGGGGCTGCATGGTGCCGCGGCTGCTGCAGGACAGCCCCCAACAGCGGGTGCGACCCTGAGGTTCTGGAACCATTGGAGCAGTCGCATACACAACATATGAGAACATCGTCAGTTCGAATGTCGAGACTGCATGAAGCTGGCCCATATCCATCTGCATACTCTTGGCTCCATGCAGGGTGTTCAGCTGCTCTGCTGGTCGTTATTGCAGAAGCAGTTCGACGAGGCGAAGGATGAGCTGTGCCTGGACAGCATCCGCCCGGCGGTCGACGGCAACATGGAGTCACGCATGGAGACCAGCATCATCGCTCTGGGTGAGATTTTGTCCTGGCCTTCTCAAAGAAAATACGTCCTCTAGAGATGTGGGCGTACAAGGTCGGTGGCTGGGAGGCCCACCATATTCTGACCAACGTCTGTGCAAGCCTCGCTGCTCTCCCAACCTGTCGCATTGAAAGACACGTGATGCTGCTGTGCATATGTCGCTGTGCCTGGTGACCAGGCCACATCGCGCTGGCGTGCGCGGATCTGGAGGCGGAGGCGGCGCTGCTGGTGTGCGCGCACGCGGCACGGCGGCTGGCGCACCTCCCCCTGGCGCGCTGCGTGCTGGACGCCTGCGCGGCGCGGCTGGGCTATCCGGACCGCGCCGCCTACGCGCGCATGTTCGCCTGGTCCACCGTTTCGGAGTGGTTCCGCTTGGGTTACTCGCTGCGGGAGCTGCTCGGCATCCAGGTGCGGATGCCTGGCGATAGCTCAACGCCAATGCACAGCATCACAAACATTTGTGCATGGGCCTCTCGACAGGTTTGCAGACGATAACAACCAAGTGATGCCAGGGAGCAGCACAAGGCACCCCTTGCAATTTACGTCAAAGAAACTGAGGTGCTTGGTCGCATGCAGGCCTTGTGTGCACTCCAGACACCCACGTTGCTGGATAGCTTTCTGGTGACTGTTTCATGTGCATTATTGTTGCAGGAGCTGCTGGCCATGGAGGGGGCGGCCACGCAGCATAGGAAGGCGTTCCTGAAGGCGTACTCGCCGTACCTGGTGCCGGTACTTGTCCTGGGGCAGCACCAGGACGACCTTACTGCTCTCGCGACCACTGCTCTTGGTGCGGCTTTCGCTGGCCTTCTGGCTCCCTCATTGCTGCAATCTTGACAGCCTGTTGAATCCTGCAAAGCCTGTTGACGTGTCAGGACTGGCGGCCTGCATCCAGGGTTTCTCGCTGTCCAAGTCCCGGCATCAACTGTCATGCGCTATTTCATTGCAGAGATGGAGGAGAAGCAGCTGCTGCTGCAGTCCATCAGCCACATCTGCAGCGTGGCGCTGCCGCTCTCTATCTCCGCCCGCCGGGCCGACCAGCAGCTGTCGCGCAAGACGCTGCACGACGGAATCATGAGGCGCCACTTCGCAGGTGGCCAAATCTGCATGGTTGTTACATGGCATTTGTTACTAGTGACTGCCTTGCGCACCTACTCGTAAGAGCACAAACATAATCGCTCTTGTTGTTTTCCTGTCTGTTATCTGTCGAAGAATGAGGGATCACAGTGAGAGAGTGTCTCAAAGTCGCACTCTCACTGCAACTTGAATGGCGCTGTGGCGATGCAGACGGCGAGATCGACCAGCTGTACAAGGACCAAATCAGCAAGATCATTGGCGACACGCTGCTCATGGCCAGCCCGGCGGAGGGCGCCGCCATTGCGCGCCCCTTCTCCAGCGTGGACACCGTCGTGCAGAGCATCCGGAAGCTGCTGTCGGGCTACCAGGAGGCTGCCATCTGGAAGGAGGTCCGCACACATGCTTTCTCTCACGCACACATGCTCTGGGCGCCGATGTGTGCATAGTTGCCGTGAGCTAACTGCACCCACATCTCCAAAAATGTATTTGTTGCCTTATACGATCTGCATATGCAGGCAAGTTCCTGTTGTTCAGGAGGCTTGCGGCTGCAGGAAGGGAAGCTGTCCGCACAAGGCAGTGTCCTCTTACGTGGCATTTCTCTGCTGCATCTCATGCGGGTGCTCGGCTGCTGCAGGTGCTGTACCCTGACACGGTGGCGAGCCTGCTGTCGCTGGTGCATCAGCACCTGGCCGATGCCCGGCACGCGCGCCACGGGCTGCAGGCCCTGGGCCCGCTGCGGGCGCTGCTGCAGCTGCTGGGGCCGCACATGTGCGAGCCGGCCACCTTCCGCTACGCCGTCCACATCGCCCTGCAGGCCATGGACAAGCCGTGAGTATATGTCACTGAGAATGCCGTCTTCCCGGTCATGTTCGAGCATGTCTTCTGTCACTGTACGTTTCTGTTGACGACCTCAAGCTGCAATTCAGGTTTATGTCTTCTGGTGCTGGCTGGAATTGTTTGGAAAATCGGTTGGAAAATTGTTTGGAAACGTCGTGTGAACATGTGCCGCTGCAGGCAGATGCAGGCTGCGTGCTGCAGCATCATCGGCGGCATGTTCAGTGAACTGTCGAGCCAGCCGCAGGTGCTGCAGCGGTGCAGCAGCTATGTGCAGCCCATCCTTGCGCGCGTCAGCGAGTGCCTGGACAGCGCACCGCGCCAGAGGGCTGGCGCAGCAGCTGGTGCGGCAGCAGGGCGGTCCGGCAGCCTGGTGGGCGGCGGCGGGCCTGCGGCAGGCGGCGGCAACGGCGGCGGCGCCGCCAAACCAGCGCTCATCGCGCTGCTGCGGCAGCTCACCGTTGACACTCCGCCAGCGCTGCACGCCTCCCTTGCAGAAGCCGATCCCCTGCCTCCAGGTATGCCTTGACGCTTGCGATAGTTTTGCTTGCCGTTGCTTTGCAAGTTGCTGTTCGAAGCTTTCGCAGGCTCAGCGTGCACGCACAAGGGTGTGCATGCCAAGGCAACTACTGGGAACCTCTGCCTGCAGACGAAGAGCTGGCGGACATCAGGGGCTTCCTGCAGAACCTGCAGACGGGTAAGGGCATCGCGCAACAGCTCCTGCAGTTCGCCAGCAGGTGATGCTCTGTAAGGCTTGAGCGCAGCGCATTCTGTGCCTGTATACTGCATTCCATCCCCATGCAGTGTTGCAGTTGGCATGCATCTGCTTCCCTGCTGGTGCTGCATGTTGCTCCGCTGAAACATATGGTGTGCAAACCGGCTAAGGCATCGACGTGCAGGGCCCCCAGCCTGCCGCCGTCGTTGCGGCAGCGGTCGCTGACGCGGCTGACAGAGGCGCTGCACCAGCAGCCGGACGCGCTGTTTGACGCGCAGCAGCCCGCCAGTGGCGCGGCTGAGGGTGCCGCCGCGCTGCAGCCCTGTTCACGCCACATCGTGGACGCCATCTGGCAACTGGTCCGGCTGTCCAGCGAGCTGCAGGATGGCCAGATGGCTGCGCTAGCTGGTGAGTCGGCAGGCCAGGCCACCTTGCACTGGATCGCTCGGAGAAGCCTCACATCACGCATGTCCCTGCACAGAACCCACCTTGCATTTCAGTATCCATCGTCCATCTTCGCAATAGCGGAGAACAGCTATACACCGCGAAAACGGGCTGTGCTTCCTCGGCGCAGGGGAGCTGCTCGCGCTGCTGGGGCCGCTGCACCCGTCAGCGATAGCCTTCGACCCGCACGCCCTCGCGCGGCCCGTGCACGACCGCGTGGCTGCGGAGTCTGAGCCTGAGTCCGCTACCGGCAAGCGCGGCAAGGAGGCGGCGCCGTGGCTGGGTACTGCCCTGACGCAGCTGCACGGCTTTCTAACGAACTCGGACGTGGGCGTCATCAGAATGGCGCAGCGCACCCTCAGGTGCTTGGCGTCTGTTGCTCTCATCATGGGCCACCAACACATGGCCCATTGCTTGTCACAGGAGCACTGCAACAGCGCACCAATCAGGAGATGCAGGGATTGCCAGCGCCGCTCTCATTCCTGCGCTGTAGAGATGTGCAGAACGGCTGAACAGAACACAACTCCACCTCAACAATGCAAACTCCAAATTGCAGGCAGCTGCTGGCGGGGCAGGAGGGCCGGACGGCACTCGCGAAGCTGGACGCGGCGCAGCGGGCGCACCTGCAGATCTACGCGCCGGACGAGGCAGAGCCGGAGGACGACCAGCCGCCGCCGGAGGTGTCGGACGCGTCCGACGCGCTGCGCGAGCCGCAGCTGCTCGCGCTGGCCGGCCGCAGCTACGAGCAGTGGGTGCAGCGCTTTGCGGATGCGCTGGCGCTGCACGCGTGGTCGCCGGCGCTGCGCGCCTGCCGCCGCATGGCCGTCCGCCAGGCGCACTTTGCGGAGCTGCTGCTGCCACACCTGCTGGCGGACCTGGCCGCGCATGACCACGAGGGCACGCTTTGCCGCCGCATCTCCCGGCAGGTGCGCGTGTGGCGGCCTTCAGCACCTGGAGTGAGGAATGCACCTGAGGATGCGTCTGCCAGCGCATCAAAGCCACCGACAAAACACGAGCGTCACGGTTGTGTTCTCCTGCATAGAACAAAACAGCCACGTTGTAACTTTCACAAAGGCCTTTCTCTTCGGTGGGTCTCCTGCATCAAGCGGCACAATACTTTGTCTGTGCCGCAGGTGACGGAGCATGTGCTAAACCTGAGCGCGCCGGACCCGCAAGCGGTGCGGCTGCTGCTGGCGTGCCTGAACCACCTGCGCGGCCGGCGGCTGGACGCACTGGAGCGCGGCCACAAGGCCACCGTGGAGGCAGCCAGCGCCGGCATCCTCGACCCCTCGCTTTGGCGCAAGGTATGGCATGGGCCATTTTCGACCTCAGAATATGCTGTACCCAGTGATGGTTCTCTTCACTCATTATACACGTGTTTTCAGCATTTGCGCTTCCTTGCAGGTGTGCTGGCTCGACCTGGACTACCTCAAGGTGGCGCAGGCGGCAGTGCAGGTGAGTCTGTCAGTGCTGACATGACTGCTTTGAGTGCCGCACACATCGCATGAGCATCGCCTGTGCGAAATGACGCATCTGCTTCACGAGCCACTCGAAAGCGCACAGAGAGTACAGCTGTAATACTTTCGAAGGGAAGCTTCATCGGAGCTCAGCATGTGTACAGGTGTCGGCGAGCTTCACGGCGCTGCTGTATGTGGAGTATGCGTCGGAGCAGCAGCATGGCTGCCTGCGCCTCGAGGGGGAGACTTCCTGGATGCAGGTGTGCGGCAGAGCTCATCATGGCATATCGATGACGACTCCAATTTGAGTGCCTGCCTCTGCTGTGCCTCGGCAGTTGTCGTCATCATTGTTGGCAGCGTGCTTGCCCTCAGGCTGGTGAAAAGAGTGCTGTGCGAACGAGTGCATCTGTCTGCGTCCAGAGCACGCTGACGCCGGTGGACAAGCTTCTGCTGGACATCCACGAGACCATCGAGGAGCCGGACGGCATCTACGCCGTCGCCCGCAGCCAGCACCCCACGATGCAGGCGTCCCTGTTCTCCCACGAAGGCGCGCGACCAGCCCAAAATTTGACTTGGCGCTGTTGATTCGGAGTGAGCAATGCTTGCACCCTTTTTGCTGGGAACTGCGAGAAGGTGGTGGCAAAGAATGGATCAGTCGCGAGCATAAACGATGCTGCGCTTGCGTGTGCGGCCTGATAAACCTTCCAAAACAGCTTCTTGCTTTGCGCAGGCAGCTGGAGCAAGGCGCTCACGCTGGCCGATGCGCTGCACCACCAGGCGGGCGGCAGCGTCAACTTCGAGTGGCTGGACGGCACCGCCGGCGCGCTGCAGCAGCTGGGCTGCCAGCGCCTGATACAGACCTACTGCCAGGGCCTCGCGCCGGAGGCGCGCCAGAGTGTGTCACCTAATCTAATTACTACCCTGGAGCCACACTTCATCTCGACTCATTTCCGCATGCAACAACATTCCATGCACATCCAATTCCTTGCTGCACATTGACTCTGCCAGGCCAATCACCGTAATGCCGTTGATGATGTCATCCTGGAGCTGCTGCAGGCATGGCGGAGGTGCAGGACGAGTGCGCCTGGCGGCTGGGCGAGTGGAGCGATGCGGCACCCGTAGGCACGCCGCAGCCGCCGGCGTTGGACGGCATCGACACGGGCGACGCCCGGCCGGCGTTCCACCACGCGGTGCGCAGCTGCCTGCAGGCGCTGGGCGCGGGACAGCACGACCGCTGGCGCACCCTCCTCTCCTCCACACGCACGGTGAGTTCAGCTTGTTATCCTTGCTCCTCCCCTGTTTGCATGCTCTCATAGTGTGGGGCTGTGGTTCTCATGCGCTCATTGAGCCAGTCTCGTGCTGAAACCAAGCAACTAAAACCTGCATTGCTCAGTCCATTGTCAAGCAAGTGATCGAGTGCCCAATACTGTGGGTGCAGGCGATCGTGCGCTCACTAGGCATGCTGAGCACGGAGAGCACCTCCAAGGTCAGCCCCGTGCTGGCGCAGCTGCAGATGCTGCAGACGCTGAGTGACGCCTGGCCGCTGGCCTGGGCCGATGGCGCCGCCGCCGCCAACAGCGGCTCTGAGGGCGCCGCCGGCACGCGTCAGGCCCTGGTGCCCGATGATGCGGCGCTGTCCGGGCTGCAGGCCGCGTGCCAGCGCCGAGAGGCTGTGACAGGTGCGTGCTTAGTGAGCATAGCAGGTTGGGCTGCTTCAGGTTCTGGAACTTGCAGCCACGGAGTTCGGACACACGGCTGGGAGGCGGCACGCACGCACCGCGTAACGTGCAAGGGTTGCGAGTTGACTCTTCGTTACCCTCCTTTTATCCTTTTCTTCTGTGATTCACAACGTCCCACGAATGTGTCTTCATCGGACACAGGCCAGGGCGGGCGGTACTTAATGCTGGAGCCGATGCTGGCGCTGCGGCGGTCGCTGCTGACGGTGCTGCAGCGGCCGGACGCGGCGCCGGCGGCGCTGGCAGCCACCGCTCGCGCCGCCCGCAAGGCGGGGCAGCTCAACCACGGCATGGCCGCCGTGCACCAGCTGCAGCAGCAGGTCCAGCTGCTGGACTCGCAGCACAGGTGGGGGCATGCGTGGTCAGACTGATAAGCGCATGGCGGACAGCCACTGTGGCTTTGCGTAGCGTGTCTTGCTGATATTGGCACACACCTTATGTGGCTTTTGACTTTACGAAGCACTCTTTCTGTTAGCACCGAGGCGGATGGTTCCTCTGGCACAATTTTCCATCTGCATTGTCCCTGAAGATGGCTGAGTGACTTTGGTGCAGGCTACACGCCGAGCGGGAGGAGGTGATTGGCTGGCAGCTAGAAGCGGCCAAGCTGCTGTGGGCACAGGGCCAGGCGGGCATCGCCACGCGCATGGCGCGCGCGCTACTGGCGGACTCGCGCGCGGCGCTGGGGCCCACCAGCGGCACCGTCGCCCGCATTTCCACGCTCCTCGGCTCCTGGCTTGCGCGCAGCAGGTGAGGCACCCTGCGCAGCAGTTGAGCGGTACTTCCACATGCGACAGGGGTGAGGTATGGCTGGGGTTCAATTCAACTGCCGGCAGATGGGCGGTCGGCAGTAACTGCTCAGATGCAAAGCTGCAAATCTGACCGAGAACAGCTGGTACATGTCTTGGAGGGGGACGCAGGGAAATCCCATATCGTGCCCAGCTTGTGCTCACGCCTGCAGGTCCGACAGCTCAGCGGCCATCCTGGAGGTGCTGCAGGGCGCGGCGTCTGCGGCGGCGGCGGACACCGGATCCAGCGCAAAGATGGCCTGCCGCGCGCACTTCCGGCTGGCGCATTACGCCGACTCCCTGTACCGCAACATCGTGGAGCAGAAGCAGTCGCCGGAGTGGCACACTGCGCAGGCGGTTATCGCCTACAAGCGGCAGCAGGCGAGCCCCAGACCCTCAGCTTGAATGTCCCAAGGGTGCCCACACTGACATGGCAGCGTCAGGCAGATGCTAGTCTTCACTGCCTGGGCTGCCGCCCTCTGCAGTGAGGAAGAGGATCACTGGCTCTGCCATGGCGCTCCTGGATCACGCCTACGGCTTAGCATACATCTCATCAACTTGCATGACGAGCTGGCTCGATGTCTCGCCTCGCCAGCAATGCTGCCAGCACATTGCTTGCCATCAGTGTTTGACGGACGACCGGCGATGTGCAAGTCATAATATTTCCTGACTGCCGCAGGCGGAGGCCGGGCGGGTGGAGTTCGACCGGCGGGACCGGGCGGGGCTGGTGAAGCGCGGCCACGGCGGCGTGCTGGATGACAAGGAGAGCCGCGCGCTGTGGGGCCACGTGATGCAGCTGGAGCGGCTGCTGCACCACGACGAGGAGGAGGCGTCGTCGCTGGTGGCGCGTGAGGCCGCCTTCCTGCGTCAGGCCATCGACAACTATGGCCGGTGCGTTCTTTTGGGGGCTTCCGCCATGGCAGGGATGCCGCAGCTCCCGGCTGAGGTGAATGACGCCTGCAGCTGCATGGCTATGGCACTGTCGCTGGGCGTGTGTCGCACATCCAAGATGCCGTGTGCAGCAGCAGCAGCAGCGGCAGCAGCAGCGCAAGCCAGTTGATTTCACTTTCTGTTCATGGTGCCTACCCTTCATGTGACTGCTGGCAACTCGTGCATCTCACTGGCTCCAGACAGTTCGTCGAGTTTCGACAGAAAGACGCAAGAGTTGCCAGCTCCTTGATGAGCTCCGCACTGCGGGCGCAGGTAGGGGGATGCCCACAATCTGGAGACATTGTGCAGCCACGTGCAGCTGTGGCTGGGCCTGCGACCCTCAACACCCTTGGAAAGCCGTTGCCTGCAGGTGCCTGGTGGGGGACTGCACGGCCTAGAGCCGGCTGGTGCAGCTGTGGCTGGGGCTGCAGCATGAAACCCACAACGTCCTAACAATTGTTGCTGCCGTACAGGTGTTTGGTGGTGCGCGGTGCGCACGACCTGTAGGTGGTGTTCCGCCTGGTGCAGCCGTGGCTGGTTCCACAGCTGGGGCTAGGGCTTGAAGCTGCAAATATTCAAGCGCAAAAGCCTAAAAGAAGCTGCTGTGTGCAGGTGCCTGGTGGTGGGCGACGCGCACGACCTAGAGGTGGTGTTCCGGCTGGTGCAGCTGTGGCTGAAGCTGGGCGCCGACGGCGACGTGGTGGCGCAGCTGGCCGCCGTTTTTGCGCAGTCGCCGTCGCACAAGTTCCTGCCGCTCATGTACCAGATGGCGTCGCGGCTGTCCGCCGCCCGGGCCGGGCCCCTCATCGCCAGCGGCTTCCAGGCGCAGCCTTCACTGATGCCTGGAAGTTTTGGCGAGGGTTGCTCAGCCTTGTCTGTTTGTACAGCCTGTTTGGCAAACACTCTGCCGGCTCTGTCCGGCAGTATCATCTTGTGTTGAGGCAATCTTGTCACAGGCATGCATGCCTGACGAAATGGTCGTCTGGCTTCATTCACACAACTTTGCGGTCTTACGCGGAAACGAGCAGCACTGCGTCTGTCATATCAAGATTTTTTACGATTCTTAACTGTATGCTGCCATGCTGCACGACAGGAGTCCCTGAAGCACCTGCTGCTGCGGCTGGCAGTGGACCACCCATACCACAGTCTGTACCACTTGTTCGCGCTGGCCAACGGCAATCGCGACCGCCGCGGTCGCAAGATCCAGCGGGGGCAGGTGAAAAGTGACACTCGAGATGGAACTCTTCTCCCACGCATCCCTGCACCAGTTTGTTGCCGTGTGATTGTGCAGCAGTCCTTGTGCCATGTGCAAGGTCACCAAACGGATCATGGGAGGAGGCGCTTGGCCGCACTTTCTCATGCGGGGACTTTTCCTGCCCCGCAGAACGAGGCTGGCGGCGGCGGCATGGAGCGCCTGGTCGACCAGGACAAGGTGGCGGCCGCGCAGGCGCTGCTAGTCAGGACCCGCGCCCACCCGGACCGGTGCGGCCCAACGCCGTCCTGCCACGACAGCCAGCACCTCTTCAGACGCTCGGTTTCATGGCGTGTGTGAGATTTGGTTTCTTTGCTGCGATTGCTGCAGGAAGGAGACGGTGGCGCAGATCGAGGAGATGGTGGACCTGTACATCGACCTTGCGGCGGTGCCGCCCCCGGAGGTGAGACTGTGATGCAGCTGTGCCCTGATCCTGGCAGCTGACTCTCAGACTCGACTTGTGTTCTTGCGGCTGCTTCATGCTCTGAAAGTAAGATTGGGGTCGAGTTTTGTTTGACGAGTGGTTTGTCAAGACAATGTCGATGGTGCTAGGTGCTGAATGCAATTGGGCTCGCGGGCGCTGCAGAAGCAGGACCACATGCTGATCCCCAGCAACCTGCGGCGCCGGGTGCGGCCGTTGCCGGCGGTGCCCGTCGCAACCGCGCCGCTGGAGCTGGACCCCTCCTGCGCCTACGCCGGCCTGCTGCACTTCTCCCACTTCGCCGGCAACGTCAAGTTTGTCGGCGGCATCAACAAGCCCAAGCTGGTGCAGGTGCGTGCGGTTGCCAACGCGCGCTGGCGGGTGTTGTTCAGCCGTCTTAGGATTCTCATCAGAATTACGGGCTGTAAGAATCGAGCGGCGAATCTCGTACGAGTATCCTTCAGTCAATTTTTTCAATAGCAAATATGTCTTGGAGGAGTCCGAGCATGCGGATGGGAAAGCAGTTGTGTTGCCTGCGCGCAGGCGGTCGACAGCGCCGGCAACACCTACAGGCAGCTCGTCAAGGCCGGTGAGCGACCTCGCCAGACGCTGTGTTGTACAGTTGTGCCCGTTATGCTCACGCCTGGACCCTGCGTGGAACGCTGTCATTATGTCAGGGCCACACACACACCCACTGGATAGACAGCGCCTTTCAAAGTACAAGCACAGAAGTCATATTCAGTAACAAAATGTCTGGGAGTTTACAGGCAGTGACGACCTGCGGCAGGACGCAGTCATGCAGCAGTTCTTCGGCCTGGTGAACAGCCTACTGGCCGGTTGTGAGAGCACCGCCCGCCGCGGCCTCAAGATGATCACCTATAAGGTCCGCTGCTGCATGTTACTGAACGGCAGGACCTGCCACAGTGCCAGGTTTGCTGCTGAGCAAAGCAGGGCCAGCTTTCTCGACTGAGCAGCTGCTCTCGATCCCTGCTGCTCCAGAATGTCACAGCGCCTCCACATTCAAGAGCACTGCTGTGGCGGTTGCAACCATGATTCTGCTGCGCTATCGAGCACGATCGTTATGTTGGGCAAGGCAATGGCTTGGCGTTGGCATCGAGACCTTACAAAAGAAGTATCTCAGTGCAATCCGATGTCTCTCTAAATGTCTAATTGTATATCCATTATCAGTCACATTGTACTCGTGCAGGTGGTGCCGTTCACGCCAAGCGCGGGGCTGCTGGCATGGGTGGAGCAGACGGTGCCGCTGAACAACTACCTGGTGGGGGAGGACCGCACCAGCGGCGCACACGTGCGCTACGCCCGCAAGCGCGACTGGTCCTTCGTGCAGTGCTTTCTCGCGGTCCAGAAGAGCGCCTCCAACAAGAAGCCGCTGCGCCAGCGGTGCGGCTTCCTGCGGCTCTCCTCAGTCAGCTGACTGGGACACACGGGTCGCCTTAAAACACAAATGCACCAATAGAAGGCCGCTGTGCCAGCTGTGCTTGACACGCTTTGGCCGCCTCAGGGGACTCACTGTCTCGCTTCACAGCTGTAGATGCGTCGCTGGTGACCCCGACACTGACCAGTAAATCAGACAACGTGTGGCAAACCTCAAATCTGCATGCGCTGGCTGCTCGTGAGCCCGGCTTTGGCACATGCTATTCACCCAGCTGAACATCATGTTCCAGGGTCCCCACGTCAGCCTGCGCCCGTTGGAACCGCTGCAGCTTGGTGTCATCCTGGCGCCGCAAATGCAAATTCATCTAGCACATCACGCATTCCGCGCCCCTGCAGGTTCGACGACGCATGCAAGCACTTCAAGCCGGTGCTGCACAACTTCTTCCTGGAGCGCTACCGGGCGCCCGCCACCTGGTTTGAGCGCCGCCTGGCCTTCACCCGCAGCGTCGCCGTCTCCTCCATTGCAGGTGCGGTTCCGCCTCAAGACAGCTCGCACATCTCATCATTTCGCATCTTTCTTCAATCACTCAGCCTTCTCATGTGCTGCCATGGCGCAATCGTGCATGTCAGCAATCGTGTCAAATCAAAGCTCGTGTCAACATCCCGGATTGAAAGTTGCCTGAGGTCGCAGGTTACATCATCGGGCTGGGGGACCGGCACAGCCACAACATCCTGATCGACCAGCGCTCGGCGGACGTGGTGCACATCGACCTGGGCATCGCCTTCGAGCAGGGCCGCTTCCTGACGACGCCCGAGATGGTGCCCTTCCGCCTCACCCGCGACATCGTCGACGGCTTCGGCATCGCCGGTGCGCGAGCCTCCTGCCGCCTGTGCATCTGTGCTACAATTTCCTCCGTACCCCCAGCCAGGCGACTGGTCCTTGCTCAAGGTCCGCAGGATAGGAGCACAGCAATGCGCCGTGAGACTGCCTAATGTCAAGTGGCAGACTTTTGTGCCTGGATCCTGGTGTGCAGGCGTGGAGGGGGTGATGCGGCGGTGTTGCGAGGTGACGATGCGGGTGCTGCGCGAGAACCGGGAGGCGCTCCTCATCCTCATCGAGGTGCGCATTCCAGTTCGCACGCCATTTGGCCATTGCATGCAGTCGCGCCACGCACAGTCGAGCAGCTTGCAATGCTCGGAAGCAGCACTGCAAGTTTGCATTCAGCATGCTGCAATCTGTGCAGTGCAAGTTTCCGTTTGCTGAAACGTCTTGCAGTATCCTGCACACGTGTTGCTGTCGAGCAAAGAGACGCTCAGCGCTGCCCTGGCCTCCTGCGCCAGGTGTTCATCCACGACCCACTGTACAAGTGGGCCCTGACGCCGGCCAAGGCGCAGCAGCGGCAGCGCGCCCACGACGAGGACGGCGACGCGGGCGCCGGGGCTGGCGGTGGGGCCGCTGCCGACGCCGCGGCCGGCGAGGGCGCGATCGCCAACGCCGACGCCGAGCGCACCGTCGTGCGCGTCAAGCAGAAGCTGCAGGGCCTGGAGGGAGGTGCGTCGTGATCTGAAACGGAAGTCGTAAGCATGCTGTGTGTTCCTTGCAAGGCCTTTCAGGGTACCAGCCGCGGCGGCCCTGCTCCCCAGTCAGAGCCTGACACGAGAATCGTCCCTTGGCCACCTGGCCCGCCAAAGTCGATGCCGCTGCCTTGGCAAGTCTCACACCGCATCCGGCGGGTGAAGCTGCAGTCGCTCAGTCGATATTGAGGTGCAAGGGCCAGAGCCGTCGATCTTCCGCCGCTGCGATCCATGCAGGCGACGGGGAGGCACGTGCGGTGGAGGGGCAAGTGCAGCAGCTGCTGACGGACGCGCAGGACCCCGAGAACCTCAGCAAGATGTACGTCGGCTGGGCGGCCTGGATGTGAGCGGTGGTTTCTGAGCGGTGCAGGAAACTCCAGGCCCTCTGACCAGGAAAGCATAGCTCGCTGGGCTGCACGCGGTAGAGCGGCGCTGCCCATGCAGCATATCGTCTTGTGAGAGGATTGATCACAAACTTTATCGGTTTATCGGTTTTATGGGTGTTTTTGTACCTATCTGATTTTCGAGAGGGCTGTGGCGAATTGAGTAGAGGTGTGTAATGACGTGCCGGCATTCCACCGGATATCAGGATATCATTTAGTGGCAGCCTTGGGTACTTCGTTCAGCTATCAGTGCTTGTGTGGTTTACCCCTTCGAACCGATGCCAACATTCAATTTCATCACTACCTACCACTACCACCTGCCCGACAACATCCTCCGGACTCTGAGCAGCAGCCTCCTGCTGGCTTCGAGCGCCTCGCCGTCCTCCACCGCCTCGCCGACCAGCGGCTCCATGATCGGTATGCTGATGCTGGCAAGGCACTTTGTGGGCGGCAGCCCGTTCACCGGGCCGCAGAACTTCTCCGCCGAGTGGCTGGTGTTGGCCGCGGCGTCGATGTTTGAAAACTCGTAGTACTGCGCCAGCGACCGCTCGGCGCCCAGGCCGTACACGTCCAGGCTGTCTGCAAAGGTGCCGTTGGGCTTCTGCTGCGACAGGCCCAGCAGCCACCGCACCTTGATGAGCGTGTTCTGCTCCTCCTCCCACCTGCGCCCTCACAAGGCGTCTCAGCGGCCAGAGCTAGTTCAAGTTTTAAACATGAGAAGAAGTGCTGCAGCGTACCCAAAGCTTTGGACATCATGAGAGACTGTGCATGCATGCGCTGGGAGTTTGTATTAAGTATTAAACCCACCAGGTCTCATCGTGGTCGGCATACACGCTCTTGCCCTTTTTCCGCTCGTAGTGGTGGAATATCAGGTTCTCTATTGGCGTGAAGATGTCCCACCTGCAGCAATGGCTCATGTTCTTTCATAAACCGCAAACGGCATCTAAGTGCACATATCAGGGGAAACGACAGAGTAACACATGCTTGAGCTGAAAGAAAACCGTGCTGGCGCTTCAGCAGATGCAGCAAAGCAGGCGCAGCGGGAGGGGCACGCACCCGTGCGTCCACAGTCGTGCCGAGTACAGAATCTCCTCCCCGTCAAACAGGTACGGCAGCAGCGGGTCAAAGGGCACATTCTTCAGTGCAGCGCCCGAGAAGAACATGAAGCCCGCTGCCGCGTAGGGCGTCTGCGCACACGGCCAGCCGTCAAGCTTGGACATTTGAAGTGCGCACCAGCATGCTTGCCTGGGTCCTCATGTGTGCCACAGATGCTATAAGCTGCACCATTCGTTCACGTGACGAGGACACGTATACGACATTCAGCACCAGATCTCAACGCTGCCACGCACCGGCACAAACTGCCCGAGCGGCAGCTGGTTCTCTGCCTCCCAAAAGCGGAACACGCCGACGTCGTCCAGCCAGGTGGTGTTGCAGATGCGCGGCACCTCCCTGTCGTTCAGATCCTCCGACGACGCCGGGTAGTGGCTGAGCACCGCCTGATGGAGCACAGCCATGCAATGGCTTTGAGTAATGACGTTTGAGCCGAGTCCGCTCAGCGCGTGACAACTTGACTCAGCATGGCGCCGTGATGTGGTTACGCATGCAGCAAACCTGGCAGACAGGGGCCCACCTTTGGGTTGCACTTCTGCAGCTTGGTGTACATGTTGATCATGCGGCGGTCCCACCCCGGCGCAAACTGAGTGTGGCTGTCTATCTGTACGCGCGACACAGGCACACAGCTCAGCGGCGCCTGCCAAGCAGCACGTCCACACACTTGTGAAGAGCCATGCGCAGCTCTACGGACGTCGATGCAAACACACTGTGACAGATAGTTGTCCAATCAGCAGCGGTGTCCCGCGCCTGCATATAGTAGTCCTGGCCGCGGAACATCTGCTGCGCCAGCGCGCGCCCGTAGGTGGGCCCCTTGGCCTCGCTGGCGTTGACCAGCATGTACTGCACGTTGTTCCGCAAACTGAGCGGCAGGTGCCCCGTGCGGCAGGACTCACGCTCGCGCCAGTTCTGCTCGCACACGCCGACAAAAATGCGCTCCGGCACGTCCGCCTGGTCAAACATGTGCTGGACCGTGTAGGAGCACTCGTCGTCCCTGCGCAGGAATTCGAAACTTCTATTTTTTGTCCTTGCAGGCAAACATGCTGCGGCTGCGCGCTCCGCCATGTGTGCATGCTTGTCAGCATCTGCGCTGACTGCCACTGCCTTGCGATTGGGATGCAGGGACAACAAAAACAAAGTACTCGCCTGTAGCTGGATATCGACACGAAGATTGTGCCTGCAGATGGACCAATGACGTTCAGCAACCCTGCCACTTCTGATGCAAAATCGTCACAGCCTGGATGCGCGGCAGTCACCTCACCATGCATGCCCATGCCGCCCTGGTATCTAATTGCCGTCGCGCCACCGGCATCGTCATGCTGGTGCAGCGTCGGCGCTCGAGTTAGGAGCACTGTGACGCCTGTGACCATGGCCAGCGCAAGCGCCAGGGGCACCGACGCGCGGCGCGTTGCTGCACGAGGCTTCATGGTGGTGGGCGCACGGACCGAGCCGTGTAGCAGCGAGCCAAATGCATCATCACATCAACATGAACCGACAACCGATGTGCGCAATGTGCGTTTGCGAACTGCACCGGGCAGCACCGGATCAACGCAGGTGGGCAACCTTCGAATTGACAACGTCGGCACAGCATTCACTCAGGGTGAGATGAGCTGAATGTGTTGCAAGCCTATCGTATGCAATGTTCCACCAGTTCCGCTGCTGGAGCGGCCCTGTTTCCCGGTTGTACCGGTGATGCACGAACCAAACTTTCAGAAAGTCGTGGCACGGGATGGTGCTAGGACAGCAGGAAGCTTGCGGCGTCTTTTGAAATACAAGCTGCTGCACAAATAATGACTGCACCGATCAATATTCAACAACCCCTTGAAGCCCGTGAAGCCAGCTGGTACACCTGCTTCCTGGGCTTCCTGCTGCGCAGCTGCAGGGGAGTGCATATGCCCTGATTGTCATCCCTCCAGCTTACGAGCCACACGCAAGTCTTACGAACCGCACGCACCAAGCGTTTGCTGGATTACTTTGGCAGATCGTGACTGCAGGTTGTGACTTTAGACACATGCGTGTTGCTGCAAAATGATTGGGCAGCTGTCGCAGCAAGTGTGGAGCTCAGCGAGTGACGTGCACACTACAAGACATAACGCCGATAGACTCAACTCATCGCGCGGCCAACATCTTGTGAATCCGCGATTACAGAAGCACACTCAGCGACATGCACGTCAACAGGTAAGTACACGCGCATGACGGCAGGATTTTGCTATATGAGTGGCAGTGAAAGGTGATGGCTCACTGGCTCGTATGCAACTTGGACAGGTGGTCGCCAGCAGCCGGAACGGAGCAGCTCCAGGCTTCCTATCCGGTACAATCATAACAAAGCATGTGTGTTTGCCTGTGTGTGCGTTCCTTGGCTTTCCAGACCGTACTGAGCGGGTGCGGCGCGGTCCTGCAGGCGATGATCTGCAGTTCCTGGAGAGGGCTGCGGTGCTCGCAGACAGCTCAGCAGGTGAGACGCTGCCTTGCATCATGCGGTCATGGTTCCGTGCAGTTGATTCGCATGATCATCCTTGACATACTTCTGATACACCTGCTGACGTGCGGCCGCCACCGCTGGTGAACAGGACTCACAGCGCCGCACCCGAACGCCGGCTGCATCCTCGTCAGCCAGGACGGGCGGACCATCAGCGAGTCCTTCCAGCGCGCTCAGGTGCCTGCTCGGTGGCTGCACCTGCCCCACACGCGCTTGTGAATGCACGCTCGATGGATGCTGCCATCATATGCATACTTGACCTGGCGTCTGCGTCTTTCATACCACAGTTTTGAGTTACATCCCGTCGTCCACGCTGCATTCACTATTCATGCAGGGCACAGAGAGCGCAGAGGCGCAGGCAGCCGGTGAGGCGCGGGCAGACGCCTCCGGCGCGACGGCGTACCTGAACCTGGAATCGGGGGACTGCCACGGCGATGATTCCGCCGTGCGCAGCCTGCTGCAGTCAGGCGTCTCGCGCGCCGTCATCGGTGAGTTTTGTCCAGTAACACTCCGTTTAATTTGGGGCTGCCCACGAGCGGTGCTGGGAATGCCCCCCTGTCTTATTCCTGCGGCTGAGGCTCTGTGAACGTCGCCAGTTCTGACGCTGTGCCGGGCGCCTTTACATCGCAGGCATGCGGCACCCGCTGGGCCACCTGCGGGGGCATTCCATCGGGCAGCTGCGGGCAGCAGGCGTGCGGGTGGACGTGCTGGGGGAGCTTGGCTGCCGCACCCCCCTCGAGGACCAGCTGGCAGCGCAGCAGGCGTGCCTGGCCGTGAATGAGGTGAGGAACTTCAGTTAGGGTGCATGTCAGGGATGATCCAAGGAACGCCTCCAAAAGGATCAGTTGGCAGCACAGCAGGCGCGCTTGGCCGTCAGTGAGGTGAGCATGACCTGACTTGAGAATCAGGTTTTAGATGCGTCAGGGGAAGGAACCGCTGACCTCGGGACTGGCCACAGAGCAGCTGGCAGAGCAGCAGGCGTGCCTGGCCGTCAGCGAGTTCAGGCAATGGGGGGACTGTGTTCGTCGGCCGTGCAACTGTGGTAGAAAAGAACGGGAGGACAGGTGGCAGAGCGAGCTCTGGACAATCTATATTGGCGGCAGCAGGACGGTACAGCGTCGCAATGGAGGCACTGCAGCCAAAACAGGGGCTATGCGAGGCAGGCCGCCACAACCAGGCGATAGTGAACTTGTCGGAGCTGTCCCGATGATGTGAGCACCCTGGCAGCGCAGGCGTAGTTACATCAAGCCGCGCTGAACAAGCTGCAGCACCGTTGACAACATCCTCCGATCGTCTCGAGGACAAAACTTAAACCCAGCATGTCCTGCAGGCGCTGTTGCATCGAGCCGCGCTGAACAAGCCGTTCGGCATTCTGAAGTACGCAATGACGCTGGACGGCAAGATCGCGACCTCCATGGGCCATGCCGCCTGGATCAGCAGCCCCGTGTCGCGGCAGCACGTCTTCGAGACGAGGGCGCGCTCAGATGCGGTGGTCGTCGGCGGCCAAACAGTGGGTCTTTGTACTCAGTTGTTTATCTCCAGGGGTTCTATTGGCTTGATAGCCAGATGGTGGGTGGACTGAGGGGGCCCTCGCGCGTATTTGATGATGCGCTCCTGCCATGTCGGCTGTTTCGCTTCGTCGGCTTGTTCTGCCGGAGCTCGTTTTGTGTCGTTTGAGGGTGTGCCACGCATCAGCAGATTCAGGTGCACGCGTCAGACTGCACTGCCGTGACAATTGGCAGGCTTCTCAGACTAGCATATGTGACGGCCTGGCAGGTGCGGCGGGACAACCCGCGGCTGACGACGCGGCGGGAGGGCGGCCACATGCCCTGCCGCATCGTCATGTCCCGCATCATGGACCTCCCCGAGGTGGGTCAGTCGGAAGCGCCAGGGTCTCTCATCGTGCCTCTCAGCGCCCATTGCTGCAAGCCTGACACGGTCTGTCACAGCACGGCCAGTCACGCGTGAGAGTCTAGAGTACTCTCAGCTAGGATTCAAGCTCCATTGCAAGCTTGCAGGTAAGCCTCTGAGCCTCTGAAGCATTTCGCATTTGCTGAACGCACACCTCTGGGGTCGCTTCAGACTGACAGTCCAAGAGTTTCAAACGCTTCAATCACTCCAAGCTCCATAGAATAACCCGCTCCCGGCGCGCAGGACGCCAACCTGTGGGACGTGTCGTCGGGGGGGCCCACCATCGTGTTCACGCAGTCGGGGGCGCGCGCCGACTTCCAGGCGCGGCTGCGGGACCGCGGCGTGGAGGTCATCGAGTTTCCCTTTTTGACGCCCGAGCGCGTCGCGCAGTACTGCCACAACCGTGGCTTCCTGCAGGTGAGAACGTTACTGAGTGTCACAACGTTTTCTGGAGTGTCACAATGGTTGAGTTTACCGTGTATCAAATGTTCCTAGGAGGTTTGCCGCTCCCGACGCCCGAGCGCGTCGCGCAGCACTGCCAGACCGCGGCTTCCTGCAGGCGAGCCTTTCTGCAGGGTTTAGGATTATCTCTGCGTGTCTCATGGCGCGTATCAGGGTCGGCATGCCAGCGGCATCGCCCAATGGTCACCCGGGGAATCTGGCCAGTATCAGACAGTAGTCCTGCAGATCAAGAATTTAAGAAATACATCTGCATTAAAACATGAGAATCGTCATCACCGCAATGTTCTCAGCCCAGTGGGTGTTATCGTGACCTGCCTCGCGCCTCTCAAAAGACACACATGCTGCGGGAATGCCTGTCGTTTACAATTGTGACCATGTGTCACATTTGAAAGCACGGGTGCTGTGGCAGTGCGACGGCACAATGGCGGCGCCTCCCGAAGCACAGCTTGTCATGACACTGTGCTGGCGAACTGGTGCTGTGGGATTGCTTGTCGTGACCATGTTGGTTGTTTGGAAGCACAGGTGCTTTGGGAGTGCAGCGGCACGCTGGCAGTGACTTTTGAAACACACATGCTGTGGGAAGAACAAGCAGTGCCTGTCATGACCATGTTTCTCCTGAAACAAAAGGTGCTGTGGGAGTGCGGTGGCACGCTGGCGGCGCCGGCGATAACGGGCGGCGCGATCCACAAGGCCATGGCCTTCATTGCGCCCAAGCTGGTGGGCGGCGTCAAGGCGCCCACCCCCGTCGGCGAGCTGGGCAACGTGGAGATGACGCAGGTGCGGCTTCATGTGGAACACCTTTGACACCAAGTGAAGCTGCCAGGAAACTGTCAGCATTCAAATCAGCGCATCCTTGCGGAAGGCGCCTGTGGAACGGGGTCAGCACCTCGCCTCCAGCTGGAGCAATGCGGCACTGTCGCGCAAGAATGCAATGCAGAAGGAACTCGTTGACGGCAGCTTTCGGCCACACTCCTGGTGCAGGCGCAGCAGCTGGTGGAGACGCAGTGGCGGCCGATCGGCCCCGACATGCTGCTGACGGGCTACCTGCCGGCAGCGGGTGGGCTGTGGGGGCTGCACCAGAGCCTCACGAGCCGCGACGAGGCGGCCGAGGCGCTGCCGCCCGGCAGCCTGCAGCCACCGGCGGCGCAGTCGCCGCCGGAGCAGCAGCAGCCGGGCCAGCAGGCGGTAGAGCAGCACGCGCAGGAGCAGCAGCGGAAGCTGCGGCAGCGGCGCCGCATCGACCAGGTGGGCACCTTGGAAGCTGGCGTCATGAGGCTCAACCTGCCCTGGAGTTGAAAACAGCTGTGAGAGTCGATGTCAACTGTCCCACTGCTGGTCCTGCCAGAGGCACTAGCCGCTGATTTGTGGAGCGAGGCATGAACTTGGACATCCAGAGGCCGGCATGCTACACATGCTGATGCTGTGCCAATGCTGATGCAGGAGGCGGTGAAGTTCTACAAGTCGTGGGACCGGCATGGGGCGCTGTCCAACTTTTCGCCGCACCCGATCGCCGTGCCGGACGGTGCGTCTGGCGAGTCGCAGCGCTGGGCCAGCGTGGAGCACTTTTACCAGGCCCACAAGTTTGTCGGCGGCAGCGACCCGGCCACGGCGGAGCTCATACAGGTGCTGACTCCCTGCAGCAGGTTCTGTTTGTGCTTCAACTCCTCGGAGGCTGTCTCCTGCGCATTTTGCCCACGTGACAGTCGCCGGTGCGACCGCCGGCGCGCCCGGGCGAAGCTGTGCAGTACCATCTCAGCTGTCCTGTAGCATGCACTTCGTCAGTGGCTGTGCCACTTTATTAAGGATGATGTGCCCTGCGATTTCCTTTAAACTCTGAGCCTTCATCTGCCGTGCGTTTCCACCGCAGGCGATCCAGGCAGCTGCCAGTCCGGAGGAGGCGGCGCGGCTGGGCCGCGGCGCGCAGCGCAGCGCCCCGCAGCTGGTGCGCCCCGACTGGGAGTCCGCCAAGCTGGGCGTGATGCACGCGGCGCTGCTGGCCAAGTTCCGGCAGCATGCGGGCCCGCGCGCCATGCTGCTCGCCACCGCCGCCAGCGAGCGCGGGCCGCAGCAGGTGGGCACCTCTCGATCATACGAGATGCAATTGACCGCTTGGCCAAGTTGCTGAATTGCACACGTGGCATCGATCGACTGTAATTGTGATGTGCTGATGGATCCCAGCACTGTTCGTGTTGCCTACTTGCCCTTGCGCACGGACCTTCCATGTACCACCACATCTGAGGAGGGTGCTGAATTGTATCGTGCTGGCTGTGTCGCAGCTGCTGGAGAACAGCCCGCACGACTTCTTCTGGGGCGGCGGCTGGGACGCCAGCGGCGCCAACCACCTGGGCCGCCTGCTCATGCGTGTGCGCGAGCAGCTGCTGACAGAGTTGCCGGACGCCGCGGCGGCGTCGGCAGCCGCGGCCGGCCACCGGCCCGCTGAGCCGCATCCGCCGCCGCAGCGCCTGGCTAGCGTTTAGTCTGAAGCCGCCATTGCGGTCGTTGCCACTGGTCAGGAGACCCGTCGATGCAGCAACCTAGTCAGCCACAGCACTGGCGTGTCCCCTGATTGTCAGAGGCCTCTAGAGCAGGGCGTGAGCAGCCTCGTGGCTTGATTTGAATATGTGACCGTCAGTGCAGGGACCTCGAGAGTTGCAGTGTGGTATCAAGTGTAGCGCAGTGATCGCCTTATCTACACCGTCAGACGAGTGTGTTGCAGCCTGTGCATCAGCTGCCGGGCCAGGGCCAATTCCAGCACCGACGGCAGGACAGGACGGCACATCAATGCGCAAATGTCAACGCCTCAAATTTGGGTCGGCACAGAATGACAAAATGATGCAAACCTTGCAACTGCGGCCGGCGTCACCTGCACCTCTGGCTCCGTCAACAATTCAAGCTCGACCACAGCTCAAAAACTCTGCACTGCAGCACGATGCGGCATTTGTTCCTGTGGCACCCTGACCAGGGCCCGCCAGAGTGCGAGGTGACCAGCCCGCACGGTCGTTTCCGATTCCATCGTGTGGGACATGAGAGCAGGACTAGGAGGCCAGCTGGCCGCCGCCAAACATGTTCTCGTCCATCCCCTCCAGATTGCGCAGCTCCTCCCGCGCATGCCTGCAGGTGCACGCAGCCAGGCTTCAGTGCGGCATCATCATCTCCCATACAGGGCATGCTCAAGCAGGGAGCAGTCTCTGTAGCAATGCATGTCGAGCATATTCATTGCGATGATTGCGCGCATACAGGCTGGGAGGCTCAGACCGAGACCATTGACCATTGACCGGAAGAGACAATGTCAGAATGAGGGGCGCGCACCGGTTGGTCGGCTCCAGGCTGACGACCTGGCGGAAGTCGGAGCGCGCTGCGCCGATCTTGCCGAGACCCAGGCGCGCGGTGCCGCGCCGCAGCAGCGTCTTGGGGTTGAGCACTGGCGCCTCCAGCTGCAGCGCCCTGCTGCAGTCGTCCTCCGCCTGCTCATACTCCATCACCTACGCAAGATTCGACATCTTCGATCAGAAGCATGTATCGCCTGCATTACCTCAGTGGACAACGGGCAAAGGAGGTCATTGGATGTGCTCAATGCGTCTTGGGAGCGCCCTGCTGGGTGTTTCCGATTGTAGGCCACGCGCAATGGGCGGCACAGCAGCTGGCAGGCGGACAAGGATGCATCTGCAGTGCGCTTCAGGTTTCTGCCTTTCGAATCAAGGTGCCGTGCAATCAGCTTTACTGGGCGCGCCTTGAGGGCGGCCATGGCGCGGTTGGAGTAGTAGACGGGGTTGCGCGGGTCCGCCTGGATGGCGGCGCTGTACGCCTGCATTGCCGCCATATAATCGCCTGCCTTGAAGGCCACGTTTCCCTGGTCCTTCGCCTCCTGGCGAGCAGACAGAAAACATGTGATACAACAGTATGGCGCGTGAGGTCTGCTTCCTTTACATTCGTCCTCTCGGGACCTGAGCTGTCGGCGCCGGATGGTAGCCGTTGGCCCTGGCGGCGCCACCTGCCTGGCGACGAAATCGAGCCGCACTGGCGCAGCTTCATGTGCATTGCTGACCTGCGCGAGCGAGCCCTTATCGTCGCCGGGTGCCGGGCTGCCGGCGCCGCGCCTGGCGGGTGAGGACGCGCCGCTTGTGCTGCCGGTCCCCTGCTGTGAACCGCCGGCCGCGCCGCCGCCGCCGCCCGACTTGCCCGCTGCCTGCAGTGCAGGCGCATGGCACTGATCATCACCAGGCAGCACTCAGCCATCGTCGAGTTATCGACACATATACGCGGCTCACCTGCTGCTGCTGCTTCTTGGCCGCCAGCTGCTCCGCGATTTGCGGCGCCAGCCGGCCGAGCAGCGGGCCCAGCTTGGCCACGAGGTGCAGCAACTGCAGGTCGGAACGCGGCATACCCAGTAGCGCGATGCTAAGCGGCGGCTGCCCCGGCAGCGTCACTGGAATCACTGCCTGCAGATAGAGGAAATGACTGGCATGAGACATGTGTTGACTCGGAGTATGCGTTGACTGGGACATGTGCTGACGAGATCAGCATGGCAGCCGTTGCCACAGCAATGGCTCGCAGCCTCGAGCTCAGCATGGCAGACGGGTGCCACTCGATAGGCTGTGTGGTGCCTGCTCTCGCAGATGTCAGCTATGTGGGCACTGCCAGTCTTCTGCTTGATCCATGCAGTCAATGCGACATGTGGGCCAGACCAGGGAACATGATGCCGCCCCCACCTGAGGGGCGCCAGCCGTGCGACGAGCGCAGTCAGCTGCAGCATGCGGTCCTTCAAGGCGTGCAGGGCCGCAGAAGAGCGCTAGAATGCGGTGCGCATTCGAGTGAAACATCTTCTTCTTCGAATTTCCACCTACCTGCGGCGCGCCGGCGAGGGCTGCCAGCGCGGTCAGCTGCAGCATGCGGTCCTCGAAGGCGTGCAGCTGCTCCTGCGGCGCGTCGCGCGCCGGTGGCTGACCCGGCAGCCCTGGCAGCGCCAGTATGACGCCGCCGCCGCAGGCGCGGCGGATGGCCTCCCGCGCCTGGCTCGCCACCTCCCGCGCCGCCTCCAGATTCTCCTCCGACACCTTGAAATAGCATTCAAACAATGATTGAGTTGTGATGTATGACGCCGCCGCCGCACGCGCGCCGGATGGCCTCCCGCGCCTGGCTCGCCACCTCCTGCGCCGCCTCCAGATGCTCCTGCGACACCTAGACATTGGAGTAGACACTTGAATCAAACAGCATGATGAATGTGTGGTTTGTGAATCAATCAAGGCGGATGGCCTCTCGCGCCTGGCTGGCCACCTCCCGCGCCGTCTCCAGGTTCTCCTCCAATACCTGTCAAGTCGTTGTTGAATTTCTGTGATTCTGATACATGACATGCGACTGACGTCGATAGGCGCCTGTCAACTTCCTCTGGGCATGCTGAGGTGTTGCACGGCTGTCTGGCTTGCGTGCGGATGCGGATCATCGGAGAGCAAGATGCTGCGCGCAGCTTGTCAGCATCGGAAAATTAAACAACGGGAATTAGCAAGGTCTGTTTGATCAAGATGTAGAAGAGTAGAGCAAAGGGCCAATCACCTGTTCCAAGGCGTCGACACGGTCGGGGTGCTACCGCTACTACAGCCCAGCCAGCCAGCGCAATCCAGGGTACAAGGACAAGAAGGGAGGCTTACTGTACAGGCGTGGTGGGATGTGTTCTTACCTGTTCCAGGGCATCGACGCGGTCGGGGTGCTGCTGCTGCAGCTCGGCCACCTGCAGCGCCTCTGCAGCATCCACCAGCGCGTCCAGGACGCTGGTGGCATCATCCACCCGGAAGCGCGCCAGCGCCGGCACCTGGTCCGCCAGGAAGTGGCACAGCGGCACCTGCGCAATTGTGGATAGTCTCTACACTTTGATGCAATGCATTGGATTTCGTGGAGGCTCCCCAGCGCGGGCACCTGGTCCGCCAGGAAGTGGCACAGCAGCACCTGCCGCAAGCAGGATTTGTGCCGCCTAAGTGGCTGTCGGCGTGACTCGTCATGCGCGTGCAGTCGATTGGGTATTGCAGTGACAGGTAGAGGCTTCAGTAGAGCGCTCGATTGCTCGAGCGCCTTCATTCACTGTACTAGCAAGGTGAGCAAGATGTGCAGCATTTTGCATCATCAACAAAGGAGGCGACGTGCAGGGAGAGGATGGGGTTCATGTGATGCTCACCTGGTTGACCTGGTCCTCGCCGGCCCAGCTGCGGGAGGCGGCGTGCAGCGCCGCAAAAACCGGCGACACCTCCCCATCGCACCCGGCAAACAGGTCCTTGCAGATGATGATGCGCACCATCTCCCCCTTGGGCGCCTTGCCTGCGAATGCCACATGATGAAAGTGATAAGGCAAGTCAGGACATCCGCTTCTGCAGCAGCAACGTGTCCTGGACACACGAGTGGTCTTTCACGGACACACGCGTGTTGGACGAGGCGAGGTCGGCAGTGCTTCCGCAAAAGCGCTGTATCTGCCCTTCGGAAGTCTGTCATTGAGCACCACCAGACCATGCTCACGCACTCCCTGCCGGGGCGACCACAGCGCACATGCCGCACCTGGGAGCTGCAGTGCCGCGCCCACTTGCTGTAGCGTGGCCGCGTCCGCGGCCGTCCAGGCGAACGCCTCCAGGCTGGGCGTCACGCTGGCGACGCCCTCCATGGGCACAACGCCGTGCGACGCCCTGAAGCCGTACATGCCGCAGCACGCCGCTGCCACCTGCCGCACGAAAACGGCCGGCTCTCCACCCGTGACCTTGTGTACGGCAAGGCAGTCTGCGTCCGCCCCCTGGACTTTCCTGCTCCTTTGCTCCCTCCCCAAAACCGCCACAGTTCTGGAGTTGCATGGCTAGCGGCCACATTGTGATATTCTCAGACGACGACTTCCCACACGGCACCAGACTGGAATACCATAAAACTTATTGGATCATGCAGTGAACCGATGTTCGCACCCTGATGCCTGCCAGGTGGTCCACGCTCACGGCGAAGCGCACGTTGCCCGCGGCCACGGCAGACGCGCACGCGCCGCCGGCGCCGCCTGTGACGCGGTCCGGCGCCGCCGCATTCGAGGGCATGTCCTCCACCGCACCCAGGAGCCTGCGCGAATGCAGCAAGCATAGTGTCTTTGTGTGGTTCTGCCTTGCCCTTACCTTGGCCAGGCACCGGGAAGCAGATGGCATAACTGGTGCGGCGCCTTGAGACCCGAGGCAACATCTCCCAGTCACTAGATATCAAATACACAATGTTCACAGCGCACCCGAGGTTGAGCTCCGGGGTGGCTGCCTTGGCTGTGCCGTGCGCGCCCGCCTGCTGAAGCGCCACCAGCACCGGCGCCGTCTGCTCCGCCGGCATGGCGCTGCCGTTGCCCGCGGCGCCGCGGCTGACGCCTTCGACGTTAAAGCTGCACAGCACGCGGAAGGGCGCTTGTCACAGCCTCACTGCAGATGGATCTGGGAGCGGTGAACAAATGAGGGGTGGAAGCCGCGACAAGGCCGGCTTCCAGCCACTGATCCAAGGCCACAGACAAAGCAATGCCAACGGTCTGGTTCCATAAGGTCCGGTGCCAAAAGGCTTACAGGTCGGCGATTGCGAAGGTGGCGCCGGCGAGCGGGTGCGGCGCGGCCGGCGGGGTGGGCGCTGGCGCCGGCGGCAGATCCAGCTTGCCGACGAGTGCTGGCGCTGACCGCCGTGCTGGAGCGGCTGCCGCTGCTGGCCTGCTCCGACACCCCCGCAGCACGCGCCACAGCAGCCAGCTGCCTGCTGCCACGGCCGCAAAGATGGCCAGCGGCCCCGCGGCACCGGCTGCCTCGAATCGCTGCTTTGCTGACTGCCGGTGTTTCACGGGCTCTGCTGGTTTCGGCTGCCTTCGAAACTTGGGCTTCGCGACGGCCGCTGCTGTTGCGCCTGTCTCGCCGTCTGCACTGCGCTCACCGCCCGAGGCTGCCGCCGCATCCGAAGCGACATTGCCTGCTGCAAATTCCTCGTCGACTGCTGCATCGGTGTCAGCGAGCTCGGGATCTTCGTCTTCAATCAGCAGCTCCTCAACCTCCTCGACATCGGCATAAGATGCCGGCTCCGGCTCCTCAGGCATGGTCGAGAGCCGCACAACGTTGTTTGGTATCGGCGGCATGGTGGCAGTCGATCCAGGTGAATGTGCCAGCGAAACAGAATGAGGGCGACCAGAGGACTTGGAGTCGTTCACAATGTGATGAGCCGGATCAACATCGGACTGTGGGAAGTTGCCCAGATGTCAGCAAATTGCTTCAGATAGGCTCCGAATTCAGCTGCAATTCGCAAACTCTTACAGGCCGTCCCTGCAACTCAATTAAAAGATCCTCAAATGGTCGAGCAGCGATCAAAGGAGGCGAAGGACTGCTGAGGCTTTGCGCTGCCCATACTGCTGTCTCATAAACCCTGGCTTCGCTTTCTGCACGGCAGAGGTTCTGTGGCACTGCTTGGAAGCAGCGCACCGAGGCTCTCATTTTCTTTATTGGCTTCCAAGCCGGCGTGCATGGGACAAAGGTTACGCGTGCGTAGCATTGGAAAACGAGCAAGGACTGGACGTGGCTGCATCAGCACGGGCGGCACGCCACAGCAGCCCCTTCATTGCCTTCCAAGCTATTCATAAATATCTTCCGTTGACTTCCAAGCGAGTGTGCGCAGGTTTTGGAAGGCCGCTGCGGCACCATGCGGCTGAGTGTCACAGGGCGAAAACATGCCACGGCAGCCCCTTCTCAAGCTTTCAATCAGACGCAGACTAGACTTGGAAGACCACAAAGAATGCTGCAGGACGCACGTCGTTGGCGGCCCGCTGGCACACCTTTGTCATCGTCCGAGCTGGGCGGCGCACTACCAGTACATGAAATCCTTTCTGTTATTCCGTGCTGGATGTCAGGCCTGTCACATCGACTCATTCCGCTGTCGGCGGGCAGCGCGCCCACCGCCGGCGCCGGCAGCGACTACGCCGTTATATCCCCAGCCAGCTGGCGCGCTGCCGAGACAGCTGCGTCGGTGCCGCCGCCCTCCGCGGACCGCAGCGCCGGCTCAAGCGCGCCCGTCCTCCCGATTGGTCGCGACAGGGTGACCGTGGCATTGCTGTGCTTGATGACCGCCGCAGCGGCACTTTGAAGAAGTATCAATACCTATGCAGACTTTGTCACGGCGAAGTAACACTCCAACGCCGCCAAGGACTCTCCTGCAGGTGTCCAACGGCACCACAAATGCGCTGCGGGTCGTCGTAGCACAGCCGCGCCCACAGTCACCAGTCAGTTTACCCAAACCCATAACTCAGTTTCCCGAACTGTGTCAGTCCTCATGCCTGGTACTGTTGCGGATGATGTGGGCACTCCCTTGCACGCCTTTTCCAATTTCCAAGTCGTCGTGGCGTTACCCTGCGTCTGTCTTCGTCTTCTCCTCGTCCATCGGACGGCAATTCGCATGAGCTTGGACTTTCTGCGACCGGAGGCGGGTTTTGGTTGCCAGACCAACAATAAAGGGGCGGTTGAGTGATGCTTAAGTGCAGCTTTCGAAGCTCTTAACAACGGGATGTCGTCTGGTGCCCCTACTTGCAGCCTTTTCTGCTCGGCACGCAACAAGTGGCCGACGGTGCTGCCGCCGCACCTCTTTCAGTTTCTGAGCATGTTACTCGGATAATCTTGTGAGGCGGTACGAGGAAGTTGCAACTGCAGGCTTGGACTTCTACAGGATTTAATTCAAGCGGCATCAACCGGCTTGGAAGATGACAAAAGCAGTTGCTGCAAGCAACGCCGTACGTGACCCTCATCAGATGCTTAATTGCCTTCCGAACCCAATCCCCTTCGCCAGCTTGGAAGGCAACCAAGGAAGGAAGAGAGGCCAGTCACCACACGCCGCATGGTGCGCACAACATCCTTTGTTCTGTTCTAAGCTTGACCTGCACGCACGCGCCTGGAAGGCGAAAAACAATTGATGAGCTTGCGCTTGGAAGGCAATGGTATGGCGTGTCGCTCGTGGTGAAGCAGCCACGTCCAATCATGTATCGTCTCCCAAAGCTACGCCCGCGCAACCTTTGTCCCATGCACGCTGGCTTGGAAGCCAATAAAGGAATGAAATACTTGGTGCACTGCTTTCAAGCAATGTTACAGATTCTCTGCCGTGCAGTGCAGAAATCGCTCGCCAGGCCGTAAACCCTGGCTCTCTGCTCTGTGTACGGCGTATCGAATCGTAGTAGCCATGCCAATGTTTCTTCGACTCGCTGCAGTTCAGTGCCTCATTTGCAGCTCAGAACTATCTATCTACTTGCGCAATTGACGTAGCAACAAATCAACAGCGTCAGGCCGGTTAACAGTTTCTGGCAGGAGAGACAGTAACCCGTCTTCGGGGTTGTGGTCGACATGGCATCCAGGAGACGCACCCTGTTGAAGGTCATCATCCTAGGAGACAGCGGGTGAGCGGACATGCCTGGAGCTAGTTGCATTGCCACCGAGACCCTGCACGACCGAAACGTGTGCCAGGATCGAGGGCATCACGACTGCATGTCTCAGGGCATGAAAGCGCTGCACAGCAGCTCCATGTGCGTTGTGAGAATGCGATGTCACAAGACGGGTGGGACGACGGGCGAGTCTCGCGACGACGTGAATGTTGCTGCCAGGTCAGCCAGGATGTGCTCCGCGCGCTGTGCAGGGTGGGCAAGACCTCGCTCATGAACCAGTACGTCGACAAGAAGTTCTCCAGCCAGTACAAGGCCACCATTGGGGCCGACTTCCGCACAAAGGAGGTGCAGGTGGACGACCGCCAGGTCACCGTTCAGGTGCGGCGCATGTGCCGCATGTATTTGGAATAATACAGGCTGCTACAGACTGATAAAGACTGCTGAAGGCCCCAAGACACTGCGACAACGTGATGGGTGTGTGATGCAGAATATTTGCACGAGGCTGTGCGTGTGGGCTTCACACGATGCATCTACAGTGCGCCAACCCTAGCGCTCGTGCAGCTGTCACAGGCAGCACCTGCATCGTGCAGATCTGGGACACAGCGGGGCAGGAGCGCTTCCAGAGCCTGGGTGTGGCGTTCTACCGCGGCGCCGACTGCTGCGTCCTCGTGTACGACGTCAACTCCCAGAAAACATTCGACAACCTGGATAACTGGCGGGACGAGTTCTTGATACAGGTGCGATGCTAGCCAAGCACATCGCCTCTGGTGTTGATCCACATCAGTTCGCTCAATGATTCACACCTGTTTTTGTGCACTGAGGCTGTCGCAATGTTGCTGCCGCAGGCCAGCCCCAGCGACCCAGACAACTTCCCCTTCGTTGTGCTTGGCAACAAGGCTGACGGGGACGCCGGCAAGAGCCGAGCGGTGCGGCAGATGTTCCTATCTGCATACTCCTGAGATCTTGCTGTATGGTGGTACTCTGTACTGGCTGCATGTGTGAATGGATGAGTGTCCCATTGCATTTCTGTGTCCTCACTGAAGTCACATGCAAGTCACATGCGATTGCTGCCGCATTTGACGCTTGCGGGATGCATTCACAGGTGTCCGAGAAGCGGGCAAAGCAGTGGTGCACCTCGAAGGGCGGCATCCCCTTCTTCGAGACGTCGGCAAAGGAGGGTACGGACGTGGAGAAGGCATTCCAGACGATCGTGCACAACGCGCTGCAGAACGAGACCGAGGAGGAGCTGTGCGTTTTTTACCGCCGCGCTGCCATGCCTTCCTTGGTTTGGCGCTGCTGCGCCTTCCCTGTGCTGGAGATCATGCGCATAGTTCGCAAATTGAATCATGGGTTGAGGCTGTCGCATGCCGTGGAGGTTGCGGCCGCTGCCAGCGGCCGGGATAGCTCTTGACAGTCCCGTCTTTGAATTTGTAGGTACATCCCGGAGACGATCGACGTCAACTCACAGAATGCGCCCAGGCAAAGCACCTCGTGCTGCTCTTAAGATGTGGCGTGCAGCAGAGTATTGTGGCCTGGCTCCCGCGGGTCAGCAAAGCTGCGACTGTCTTCGGCGGAGACGCAATGCCGACTGGAGAACGAGGATGCCTGTTTGTGCATCAGTAGCAACGGGTCGTTGTATTTCCTGCAACATGATAATTGCTGCAGGCATCCGTTCTTGTGATTTCAATTGTCCAGTCAGAGAAGTCGGGTCATTTAATGTGGGAACTGGTGCCATTCCGCGCGCGCGGGGCAGCGGCGCCCGGCTGGCGTTTGGGAGGCAACGTGCACCTGTCACACCTTTTCACTCCACCCGCCTCTTGAGCATACCTGTGTGCCGACGAGTGTTGCGCGCCGCACGCTCTGATGTAATGACGACGGCTGTTGCTCCCATAACTCGTTGCAAGAGTGGCCAAGCTCATGCAGGCTGGCTGAGAGGATGAATTATGTTCGCAATTTCCGCTTATCAAGGGGTACTGATCACACTTGACGCAGGCAACAGCCGAGAAGAGCATTCACAGTGCACGCGGCTTGTGGAACAATCGTTGGCACAGCTAGGATTGCGCAGTCGCCGAGTCGGATTGGCTACAAAACGGGGAGCACCTGCAAGGAGCCAATCCGCCGCGACGTCCTTCATGGAGCTGCACACAACGCTGGATGCAAACATTCTACAACTTCTAGCCGATCAGTCATTGTCTGCAGCTCAAGAGCGTGGTTTCTTGCAGCCATCTGCCACTGGTTCTGATCAGCCACCCCACACAGCAGCTGTCCTGCCCGGCGGCGAGGCGCTGGGATAATCCTTGGGTGGCTATTGTGACTGCCATAAGCCTTGGCTGATCCACGGAGTTGCACAGGCATGTCGCAGCCGGTGGACATGCTGAACCTGCTTGACGACGACGACGACGACGACGATGATGTTGAGGTGAGCCTGGCGCTTTTACATTGTGTAAATGGGTTTAATAATGCCTCCCATGTTCTCGTACGTCATGCTGGCGTCCCTACTTAATTCTGTCCATTGCAGGTGCCTGCCGTGGCGGGGCCGGTGTCCGCGTTCGCCGACCAATTTGCGGCGCTGCGCAACCGCCTCACCGCGCAGACGACGCAGAGTCCTGGCTCCCCGGCGGGTGCGTGGCGACTGCAACATGTTGTGCAGTTAGATTCCGATGAGTCGCTGCAGCGCTTGACACTCGAGGCACATGCAGTTGAACCGCATCATCCGGTCAACTCTGGGAATGCTCCTGTCAGGTCCCGGCAGCCCGGCGCAGCAGCAGCCGCCGCAGCCTGTGGCCGCAGCGTCGCCACAGCCGCTCGGGCAGCCGCGGCCGGCGTGGCAGCCGTCGCAGCAGGCGCAGCTGCAGGGGCAGCACCTGTCGGCCGCAGCCCAGCAGCCGGCGCAGCCGGAGCAGCAGCAGCCACAGCAGCAGCAGCAGCAGCAGCTGCAGCACAGGCTGGCGGTCGGAACGTCAGCCTCGCCGGTGCCTGGCGGCCTGGCCATGCAGCCGCAGCCGAGCGGCGCCACTCCGCAGGCGACGTCAGTTGCGACACCGGGGGCAGTGCCTGCGGCGGCGGCCGGCGCCCAGCGCAGCGGCGGAGGCACAGCCTCCAATGTCACAGTGAAAGAGCTCCTAGACTGGCTCATGCCGCGTCTGGATGCCAATGGGCAGTCGGAGATGGTCAAGGCACAGGTGGGCGCTGATGCCTGCATATGTGGCGCAGGGAGGGCGGGGCATTGCCTACGGCAGGATGTCAACTCAGACACGAATGCTGCAGAGTGTGTGGCGTGATGTGACGTTCGGCAGATGGATAGTGCAGTATCTGACACAGCTGCTGTCTCGACTCAGGCTGATTACCGCACAGCGGCCGCCGTTGACCCGTCGGCAAAGCAGATGCTCATCAAGCGTATCCACCAGATCGGGGGCAAGGACAAGATCCTGCAATTCCACACGCACAAAAACGCAGGCAAGCTGCAACAAATGTAGACGTCTTGCATGTGACGGCACACATTTGTACGCCAGCAAACACGTTGCAGTTCTCTACATCATCATGGCGCCTCCGAACGACTGCTGCCTTCTGCAAGGGCAGCCATATGCTGATGCAAGCGTGGTTTCAGTACCCTGACCATCTACCCTTGGTGAATAGCTCGTGAACTGAAAACGCCATTGCAGGGAGGGTGGCGTCACCTGCAAACAGCGGCGGCAGCCCTGCGCCTTCGGCAGTCGTTGGCACGCCGCCGCGCGCATCAACGCCGCAGGTGGGTCGATAGCTCGTGCCAATGGTGATTTGCTGCGCATCAGTGCTGTCCGTAACAGTTTTTGCAGGCAAGTGGAGCTGCTTTGTGCTGCTGACTTCACCGCAGCATTGCGCTTGTGTGGTGCAGTCGGCGCCTCTGCCGCAGCCGCAGGCGTTGCAGCGGCAGCAAGTGGCAGGGAACCAGATGTCAAACCTGGGCCCGCAGCCGCAGCAGCAGCCGGGCCAGCCGCCGCGGCAGATGACGCAGCAGCAACTAGAACAGGTGGGCCGCTGCTGTGGCCCTGCACAACCCCGATTTGAGGCTCGATGATGTGCGTCATGCCATTGGAACTTGCAAGCGCCCTGTCCTTTACAGCCCTCTTCCGCATCAGAGGATCAAGAAGGCTAGATGCGCATGTCCAAACATGAGTTTGATGCTTGCAGACCACTGAATGGCCACATGGAAATGGGTCCTATCTTACAGTGTGTCCCTGTGTGGCTGCAGATGCTGCGGAGCGCCAACCCCAGCATGCTGGCCCAAGCCGGCGTGCCCACGAGCCTGCCCACGAATCCTGCGGCCCTGGCGCAGTTTGCCCAACAAGTCGCACAGCTGCAGCAGCGGCAGCCGGCGGCGGCGCAGCAGCAGCCCCAGCAGCAGCAGGCGCCGCAGCAGCAGCAGCCGCAGCAGCAGGCGCAGCCTCAGCAGACTCCGCAGCAGACTCCGCAGCAGCAGCAGCAGCAGCAGCAGCAGCAGCAGCAGCAGCAGCAGCAGCAGCAGCAGCGTATCATGCAGCAGGTGCGGACGCAGGAGCAGCTGAACCAGATGCGCGCGGCGCAGGCGCAGGCGGCGGCGCGGCAGGCGGCGCAGCGGCAGGCGGCGGGCCTGCCCACGGCGTCAATTCCCCAGGCCACGTCCAGCCCCGCGCCCGCAGTCGCTGCAAGGCCGGCGCAGGCAGCGCCAGCGCCGGCGCAGCAGCAGCCGCGGGCAGCGCCCGCGCGAGAAGCGGACCCGACGGATGTGCTCGCTGGCACGGGCATCGACATGGAGGCAGAAGCGGCGGCGCTGACAGCCAACCTGGGCGCGTCCGCGGCAGCCTCAACAGCCGGCCTGTGTGCAGCGGCCGCGCCCGGCTTGCCTCCCGACGCAGCCCTGATCAGCCAGGTGAGGCTGTTAATGCTGGCTTTCCTGAGAGCAGCAGGTGAGTCTGTACGAGGGCTGCTGGGAGTAACATGGACAAGAAGCAGCCTGAACATGCAGGAACATAGCGCAGTTAATAGGCGCCCGGAGTGTGAATTCGCCAGGCCCTGACCTCATCCCATTTGTTTCTTAGAATGGGCCGCCACACTGCGCGGTCACCCTATCGCTGCAGCGCTTGTTGCAGTGGTAGGCGGTCCACGTCATTTGGCTGTACAGCTGCATGGCCTTGTTCTGCAGGGCCTCTACTACTATTGTCTCGTTCCCTAGAATCGGTGCTGCTGATGGCTGCCAGCAGATTACTGCTGTGTCTATGCCCCGTGGCCATTCAAGGGTCGACATTGACGTGCAAAGGTCCCACCTTGCAGGAAACGCTGCTTCGGCTGCTGGCGGGCTTTGCTTCGCGGCACGCTGTGCGGGCGGTGGAACCAACAGCGCATGCGTTCATGGCGACAGCGCTGCGGTCGCACATGGCGGGGCTGCTGGGGCGGCTGCATGCCGCGGCGGCGCACCGGACGGAGAGCGCCAAGCGCCCCCCCGCGGCGCTGCTGGGACGCGACCTGCGGCGCGAGGTGCTGGCGATCGAGCGGCGGGAGCGGCTTGCTGCAGAAGAGTGAGTGAAGCTTTTGACGAGTATAAATGCAGTTTAGAACGTGCAGCAAGCCTCCAGACATCCTGCGGCAGGAGGTGCTAACCATCGAGTGGCGCGAGCGCCTCGCCGCTGAAGAGTGGGCGTCGCGTCTCCTTTCTCTTGGCACCCCGAGAAAGGAGCGGGAGACGCTGCTGCAGAGCGTACAGTGGGTGTCTCATATTAACGAGTAGTCTTTGCTGTTGACAACGGAACCAACATCCAAGTCAATCTGCTGCAGGCTGGCGAGGAAGGAGCGGGAGGCGCTGCTTGCGGCAGCTGCATCGCGGTCCAAGGCCGCCGACGAGGAGACGCGGGAAAAGCTGCAGAAGGCCAAGCAGGTGTCCGATGCACTTTCCCCCCTGCGGCATTGACAACCTTTTCCGAACCAGCCAGACTGCTTGTGATTGGGCCGCCCCTCCCGCAACCTCTGCTTGGCATGCGGCAGCATGAACCGGAGCGTGCGCAAGCTCTTCTGGCTTACGTCCTTCTGCTAAGATCAATTGCTGGAACATGCACAGGACGAGTCGGAGCGGCTGCAGCAGCTGGCGGCGGACAAGGCGCTGCAGAGCGCCACCGGCACCGCCGGCAAGTGGGCCAACTGGGGCGCCAAAAAGGGCGCCAGCGGCGCGGACGACAAGAAGGCCGCCGGCGGCGGCAAGGCCGGCGCAAAGCGGCTGCGGGAGGAGGGGGGCAGCCCCGCTGGCAAGCAGGCGCGGCAGAAGACCGGCGGAGGCAACGGCGGCGCGGCGGCCGGCGGCGGCGGCGGCAGCGCCCCCAGCACGCCGCAGCCGGCCACCGCCGGCAGCGGCCAGCTGCAGAACGGCAGCGCCGCCGCTGCCGCACAGGGTGCCGCCGCGACGCCCAACGGCCCGGCCGGCGGCACACCCGGCGGCGGCGGCGAGGCGGCGGCCGGCGCTGCGGCGGCAAGGTCACGGCGTTTCGGCGCCGCCGATGACGGCGGCGTGTCGATCGAGCTACGGGACGTGGTGGCGGTGCTGGAGCGGGATCCCCAGTATGCAAAGAGCGCGCTGGTGTACCAGCTACTCGAGTCGGAGGACCTCTAGAGGTGGTGTATGCAGTCACTGGGCGCTTGCAGGGCTGCTGTCGCAGGGTCTTGAGCAGCTGGCCATGGCATTGGCTGTTGCGTCTTGCCGCCAGAAGGGTCCGCTGCAGAGGTGGCTGGACGGCGTAGTTTTCGTGTAGCTGACGCTTGAACAACGAGGATTGCAAGTGGCTGGGGACATGGCCACAGGTGTGAAGGATCAGTTGACTGGAGTGATCATACTGCGGGCGCATGCACCTGCTGGCAGAATCTGGTGGCAGGTGGTCTGATGCGACACATCATGCTTTCCGAGAGTCGAATCATGCTTTCCCCCTGACCTCCATGATCATCCGACTGAAACAGAATGAACAGCTGCAGAACACATTCCACAGGCACCACAAGGACGTCTTTGAACAAGGCGTCTCAGCACTGCGACCCCCGACCATCTCCTGCCCGCATGAGGTAGGCCTGCCAACCTGCAACATCAAGCATGTTATGTCAATAGCCGACAGCTGTGGCAGCGATCACGAATCCATGTGCATGTTCACATTCAGCCATGTCGATGGAAGTGACAGACATCAGCCCATCCCGGTTGCTTACTAAACGCACCTGCTGCCTGTTCCAATTGCTATGATTCGCGCCTGCCGCGCCGTGCGTGGCACTGCTACGGCACAGCGACGGCAGGCGTGCTGCCAGCCAGCTGACCACTCCACCGCGTTTGTGTGCGCGCGCAATCATGCGCCTCTGCCGCCGCCGCGGCCGCCGCTGCGGCCCCTGCCGCGGCCGGGCGGCGGACCGCCCCCCCTGTAGACATACCGCCCACCGACGCCGCCACGCTGCGGCCGCTGCACCCCCTGCGGCGGCGGCCCCGCGCCGTACGGCGCCTGCTGGTCCGCCAGCTGGGCCGCGGCGCCGGCAAGCCCCGACTGGCCGGGCCACTGCTGCTGCGGTTGCTGCTGCTGCTGGTGGTGCGGCGGCGGCCGGAAGGAGGCGCGCACACTGTGCAGCTCCTCCAGCTGCGCCTGCGCCTCCTGTGCGCTGCTGGCCTGTGCGCGTCACAAAGCGACCAGTCATTAATCTCTGCTCGCGGCTTCTGGTGTCGACGTTCCACAATAGTGACATGCGACAATTGTGACACCGTGTGCAGCTCAGCCTGCTGCGTCTGTGCCTTCTCCGCGCTGCTAGCCTGCGTGAAGGGGATCATGGCGAGTTGCTGTGAAGCCGCCACGCGAGGACATGCAAGGCAAAGTACAGCATGCAAATTTGCATATGCGGAGAGGCCATCGGCGCAGGTGGCAATGCTGTTGCCCGCCCCTGAGGCCGGCACCGCAGCGGCGGCGGCTCGCCAATGAATCTCCCAGGAGGTTGAGGGAAACACCAGGCGCACACCACACGCCCCTCACAGGCAGCTCGAGCAGTTGAGAACACCCCACCTGCAGCGTGAGGCGCTTGATGTGGGCGCGCTCGGCGGCATCGGCGGCAGTGCGCTGCGCCACCGCGGCGGCCAGCGCGTCCGACAGCGGCACCTGCACCTCCCGCGACCGCTCCTCCCTCCCGCCCTGCCGCACCATCACCTGCCCGCAATTGTGCGGAGCTTTTGGTGGACCAAGGTTTGGGGTTCAGGGTCAGGTCTGAAAGGCCTTTGGCAGAGGGGGCATCTGCTGGCGTGAAGCTGGCGGCAGGTGCGGTGTGGAGACGGTGGCGCCGCCGTCGCGCCGCTGTGCCACATGAAGCCTGCCAGCATGTGGCAGCCTCTCTGACGGTGTCATATGGTGGCACGTGCGCAACCAGCGCAACCAGACCTGCAGAGCAACTGCTGCCGAGGACAAGCAGGCCGTGCTGTCAGAGGCCCTGCATTTGTTCATATTCAACATTTCATACTTTAAAACCCCCACCTTGAAGCCCATGGTGGCAGGCTCGCCAGCGGCTGGCGCGGCCTCCGGGCCAGGCAGTCGACTCGGTGCTGCAGCTGCTGGTGCCGCGCCGCCATGGCCCTGCAGCCACGTCCAGCTTGCTGGCAAACAAATGGACTGCAAGGTTGTCTCTGCGTGTGTGTGCCTGCCGAACAAGCATCACAACCAAAGCAGAGGGGGCTCTCCAGCAAGGCCGTGTGCGTGACAAGCACACAATACTTTTATGAATACATGTACACGGCAAGCGTGTCCACACCTGCGGGTCGGCGCCCATGAGCTCCGCAAACTCGCGCTCGAAGTCCTCATCGGCCTCCTGCGGCAGCGCGCGCAGCACGCGGCGCGTCGCCGCCTCGTCCGCCTGGTCCTCCCCCTCCTCCCAGGCATCCAGCGCGCCAAAGGCGCCTGCCTGCGACGCCTCCGGCGCCCGCCGCCGCGCCAGGCCTGCAGGAAGAGAACAGCAGAAGGGGTCACAAATATTGCCACACATTCAGCACAGGACATCGACCGCATCGGCAATGCACATTTCCAATTACGATGTTCATACTGGTCTTTGCAACAACCGGTGCCGTCACCAAGACGTCATGGGGACTACCTATTCTCGGAGGCGGCTTCCAACTGTCGCTGTGGCGGCAGAACGGAATGCTCTGCTCACCTTCGTCGTCGCTGCCTGCGGCGGAGCTCCGCTCATCGCTCCCCGACTCCTCGCCCTCATCTGCATTGTCCTCGTCCTCGGCGATCGCCGCCAGGCCGCCCATTTTGCGTGCCGCCGCCGCGTCGGCCACCTCTAGCGCCTCGACGGCAGCCGCGGCGTCCTCGTAGCTGTCGTGCAGCACCAGGCCCGGGCGCAGCGCTTCCAGCAGGTCCTGCACGGGGAGGGCTGTGATTTGAGTTGTGATTATCCATGAGGCAGTGTTTCCGGAACGTAGTGCTGCTGGTCTGCCGGATCCTAGCTGGCCGGCAGCGCCAGTCTCGCGCTCAGCGCCTCCACCAGGTCCTGAGACGGGTTTTGAGGGTTTAGCTTGGAGGTTCAACTTGAGGTTCTTGGGAGCACTGACTCTGGCCAGTCCTGCGGCTTCCGCTGGGAGGTGTCATGCTACTATGCCTTGCTGCCGAAAAATGCCAAAGGATGTGGAAATATGTCCGCAGAACCTTATAAACGATGCCCTGCAGTAATCGCCAACGATGCAATGCACAGCTGCAGCCGAGGCCTCGGCAAGGGCGCCGCACCACTTGGTGATAGCTCGGGTCACGGTTGCTGCAGGTCAAACTGGACCGCCACAAGAGGCGTCTACTACTACCACAGCTACATAGTTGCAGCTGGAGCATGCGCCTCACGCACGATCGGAGGCTCAGGCACTTGGCAGGGAAAGGAACTGGCAAAGGACACCTGCAGGTCGAGGCTGACGTCCAGTGGCGCAGGCGGCTTTACGAGCAGTAAACGATCGACAGAAAGAAATAGCAGAAACAAACGCAAAACAAAATGACAGCTCACCTGCAGGTCGAGGCTGACGTCCAGTGGCGCGGGCGGCTTGGCAAGCAGGTAGCGCTGCAGGTAGGCCAGGAAGCGGTTCAGCCGCTTCGCCGCGCTGCCCTTGCCGAAGTACTGCCCGCATGTCTCCAGCAGCACCATGACCAGCCTGCGGTGCCGGCGCGCAGCTCAGAGAGATTGTCTGCAGGATCTCAGATCTCAGATCTCAGATCTCAGATCTCAGATCTCAGATCTCATGCGCGGTTGTTACCAGGCATCAATAGCGTCTGATGTAAGCTGGACTGAACGAGCCTTCTCTACCTCGGCTCAATCCTTTGCTCTGTCCCAACAATGATATACGTTGTCTGTGAGGTGCAGCAGCGGCACAGGCAACGGGTGACACCTGATGCGGAAGTAGCTGGTGGGGGGGTCCAGGCGCGCGGCGGTCACGGCGTCGGCGTGGCCCGCGGCCAGGAAGAGGTGCAGCGTGTCCAGCACCACGCGCGAGGGCACCAGCCGGTAGTTGTAGCACTCCCCAAGCAGCCGCGCCTGCCCGACCTGCCGCTGGTACCGCCCTGCAGCATCGCAAGATGGAAGCGTTCAATCGAAAAGAAATTCCTTGTGTCGGTGTCACTACAATCACGTGGAACACGCCCAGCAGCAGCCACCTACCCCACGTGCTGCTGGTAAAGCCCTGCGGCTCAGCAAGCGAGTAGCGCTCAGAGTCTTGCGTGGACTTTGGGAGCTCCTCGTGAGTCTGCAACGAGTCTACAAGGTTGTGATGCGGCCTACGGCCTGACGGCCTTCATGGACATGGCGGCCTCAGCAGCGGCTGCAGCAGCTGCAACATGAATTTGGCTTCTTTGGACGCGGACATTGCAATTGCCGCAGCGCCGCGGTCACGGCCTATGGCCTTCATGGACATGGCCAGCGGCAGCAGCAGCACCCATATCCTTGTTCTTCCGCAGCATCTGCATTATCAGTGCGTCGCAGTACCGCGCTCAAGCACGGTATCCAATCGTCCGACCTGAAAACCCTGCCCAAACAGATAGTCGGTACAGACGAGATTTGTTGCCTCACCCAGCTGCGGCGACTCCAGGCCGGCGCGCGTGTCCTCCAGCAGGGTGTCGACGAGGCGCACGCCCAGAGAGGGGTGGTAGCGCGACAGCCCGGCGGCCAGTGAGGCAAGCAGCGGCGCTGCGCCGGCGCGGTTGCGCATCGCCCCCAGCATCGCCCGCACCAGGTACGCCTCGTTGGCCGCCCAGGGCAGCTTGCGCAGCTTGCGCAGCACCTGCGTCGAGGGCAGGGGGCGGGCATGAGAACATGTCTCACGCGCATGGTATGCACGAGCGCCCGCGCCAGGCAGGGCTCACACGCCGCCTACGGCAGCTCACGCAGCACTTGCATCTGAGAGCATCTGAGAGCAAGAGGGCATTGCAAGGCAGCTCACGAGGGAGATGTGCCATCGGTCGGCGGCAGCCACTGCGGTCGCATTTGGCTGGCAAGTAATCACGTCTAACCAGCGAATGCAGGATGCCTGGTCGCTGTGTGAGCTGGTTTGCTCTGTATTGTTTCAGGACGACAAGTAGCAGTGGCCAGCGTGGTCATGGCATCACTTGAACCATTCCGGGACATCTGCCATGCCTCACGCTCCCTCCTACCACCTGTGTCTTTCCTGTGACGCAAGGGTGAATGGGGCTTGAAGCCTTCGGACAGCACAAGTGACTTGGCTTGCCCGAGAAGCGCACCGTCTGCAGCGTGTCCTGGCTGAGCACGTCCCGCAGCAGGTGGCGGATGAACGCCTGCAGCGGCGGCCGCAGCTTGCGCGTCAGCGCCGCTCGCTCCGGCGGCCGCACCTGCGTGAATGCAGCAGCAAGTGTAATGGATGGGCAGGAACATTGACCTGCATGGGGTCATCCTAATGAACAGCGGCAGCAGATTTTTCGAGACTATCACCAATTGTATCAGCTACAGGCATCGGCAAATGTTGCAACAGAAATGGCGGCAGCACCTGGAAGTAGGCATGCTCCAGCAGCATGGCTTGCCGCGCGTCCAGGTTCTTGGCCGCCCGCAGCTTCATCATGATCTGTGCCACGCACGCCGCACACTTTGCTGTGTTCGTTGATACAACACTTGGATCCATGCCATGTGGTTTGCCGGAAAGGATGGTATCTTGTGCGAGAGTTTGAACATGCCTCATTTCCTACAAAGGCACAGATGTTGCGATGCACTATATCCGTGCGTCTCAAGACACACACGTGTGCGTGCAAATGGCATCCACGATAGGCAGCCGCATTCCGCCCACCTCGGCCATGGTGGCCATGCGCTCGTGCGTCTCGGGGAGGCGGTACAGGAAGCGGCCCGCGGTGTCCAGCAGCGCCGCCGCCGCCTCCACGTTGTGCCCGCTGAAGTCGTCCAGCAGCAGCTGTGATTTGGCAGACGAAGGTTTTCAGTTTTGGCTAGCCCCTGGGTTCCTTTCTGATGGGTCGAGAGCCATGGCCCTGGTTTGGATGCAAGCAGCGATGCTGCTCAAGATGCGCGCGCTGCCCATGGAAAGAGCTCGTATAGCTGCTGGGTGTTCAGCCGTCCGCCGCAGGAGCCAGCGTGTCCGCGCTGAAGGTGCTGTGAATGACAGCGCAAACTCATACCTTGAGGCGGGAGAGCACGGCGCCGAAGGGGATGAGGCGGAACTTGGCGAGCTCGCCGAGGGCGCGCACGTTGCGCAGGCGGGCCTCCGCCTCCCGCCCCGCCGCGTCCCGCCGCCGCTGCAGCTGCCGGAACTCCGCCTCCAGGTGCCGCTCCACGCCTGCAAAACGATGATTCGGGATTCAGAACGGATGTTTCAACCGAAACAATCTTGGCGACCTGTACCACTCTGCTGCAGTCTTTTGTGCTGCAGCTGCCGGAACTCCCCCTTCATATGCCGCTCCATGCCTGCGGGGAGACTCGACAATTTCACAGAAATTTTTAACGCCACAGTTCGAGCATATCATCTTACTGATCCCCATGCAGCCTGAAGCACTGGTGATGCAAGCTGGACGCAACCTCCCGACATCACATAACACGCAGTGAAGGGCAAATGCGTGCATGTCGACAATGAAGAAAGGCGATGCCCAGGCGGCTGCAGGTTTCGCACTGAGACAGTCATGTGAGGATTTCAATGTACAAGGCGCCTTGCCTTGGCCGATGTCCGGAAAGACCTGGCTGAGGGACGCGGCGATGCGTGCATAGTACGGCAGCAGCTGCAGACCGTACCGTGGCACCTCGCACAGCGCCCTCGTCTGCAAACACGGACAAATTTTGTTTAAACGCACGCTTCCGGAAGGTGTAAACCCTGCAAACCCTGACCTGTGGTGCCAATTGCCCGACATCATGCAGCAGCACAGCCACGGAGCTTCACACCACCCTGCCATCATAAATCTGCAAGCTCCCATGGAGGTCCCATGGAGGTCCTCCGATTCGAGCTTGCGCAGCCGCGGCAGGCGCCCCGTACCATGCGCTTGCGGGCGAGCTTGGAGTGGAAGAGCACGAGGTTGGTGGACACCATATCGCACTGCTCCCGCGTGACGCACGTCGGCAGCGCCTCCAGCAGCGCCCGCATTTCCGCCGCCTTGATGGCGCCCGACGGCCCCTCTTCAGCCGCCTCCTCATCCGCGTCTTCACCTGCGTTTAACGGAGAACAGTGATGACTGGCATCCCTCAACAGCATGGGATGCCCACGCTGAAGCAGGCCGCCCTGATAAAACATCCATGAGGTTTGATGGAACCTGCCTGAATTGGTTGCTAACTTTTGGTTCGCGCTCCGAGCACGAGCGGTTGTGTTGCTGCCCCTGGAACATAATCGTTCTACATCTCACCTGCGCCATCGCCGGCCTGCTCTGCAGCATCATCCTCCTCGTTGAGAGCGCTGTCCTGCTGCGCCGGCTCTGCCGCCGCATCTGCGCCATCGGGCGCGGCCGCATCCGCAGGGCTGTCTGCCCCCGCGGGGCTGTCCGCCCCCTGCCCGCCGGCCTCCTGGCCCAGCAGCGCGAGGCCGGGCACCAGGGAGCGCAGATCGGGCAGGACCTCGTAGAAGACACGCGTGTCCTCGTCCTCGAAGACGCCGCCCGAAAAGTCGTCGGCATCCTGCCACAGCATACCGGGCGTGCGGTTTCAGTCAGGCTGGCCAGCGTGACTGGGCAAACTAACACAGATCATCGCCATGCACTTTCCCGTATGACAACAGCGAGCTGCACTCAAGGCTCGGCAGGGATGGCGTAAGTCGCTGCACACCACTTCTGCTTGGATATCAACCGTCGCCTGGCATCAAGTATTGCACATGTCGTGATGCACGCCACTTGTTGAAATAGGTGCCACATGTTGGGATGAGTGCCACATGCTGGGATGAGTGCCATGAGCCGCAGCACCTACGGGCCACAGAGATGCCGCGCTCCCCGATGAGGCGCTGGCCTGGCGGAGGTTTCTTTTTGCAGCGACCGGCTCCTTGCATCAGGTAATGCACACGTTGGCAATGAGCGCTCGTGGCACCTTGGGCACGATGACAGAGATGCCGCGCTCCCCGATCAGGCGCTGGCCGTCCGACTCGGGCAGCGCCGGCAGCTCCGCTTGCAGCTGCTCCGCGAGCGCCGCCGCAGCGCGCTGCAGGCCCTCCACCCCGCGCCGCTGCGCGTCAAACGCCTCCGCCACATGCTCCGACAGGTCGCCCCTGCAGCGCATTGCCATGACATGCCTTTGATTGAGCTAGTGTATTGGATGAGCTGTTGCATCAGGCCTGGATGAAGCTAATTGCCGGTGGCATGCAGCGTGCTGCTGAGCCGTGAGCGATGTAGGCCCGCTGAGTCACCTCCTCCTTCACCGTCCGCAGACCGGAAACCAGCTGGCTGTCAGCACGCAGTCATGCTATGTGTCTGAAAGTCGCACAAGCCTCCTGCCATATATGAAGATTGTTGGCAAGGTGCATTTGATTACCTGCTGGTCAGGGTGCGGTTGTTGGACTGCTCTTTGGCGAGCAGGGCGGCGTGTTCCCGCTCCAGCGCCGCGCACGCGCCGGCAAACAGCTGCCGCACGGCGCCACTCACGTCCTTGCAGGCGCCCGCCGGCGGCCGGAAGCGCTGCTTCTCCTCTGCCGCATAGCTGTCCTGCGCCGCCTGCAGGCTGGCGAGCGCCTCTGCGCGCTGCGGGCTGGCCACCTCCCCCTCCTGTGCAGAGCAATGTGGTGTGTTCAGGTGCTTTCCCGAAGACCCTCGAGCAGTTCACGACACCTCTTTGCTGCAACCAGCGGCGGTTATGAGATGGCATTGAAGCGCATGATCGGACGATGGGCCGGAAAGGAAAGCTGGTGCCACTTCGGCTGACCAACGCCACTGTGGCTGACCGCAGGCACCTTGCGAAGTGGTCATGATAAACTGCTGTTTCATGCAGCCTTCACCTCTGCGGACTGCGCGTCGGCAGGCAGCTGAGCGGGCTCCTTCAACGGGAAGCCCAGCAGGCTGGCGCGCTCTGCTTTGGCAAAAGATGCCAGGATGGTCACCGCAGTGACGGCCTCCTCCCTTTCCTTCCGGAAGTCAGCCGACGCCAGCCGCCGCACCGCCTGCAGAATGTGTTTCACTCATAATCTCAAACCCATAGGTTTGCAACAACTGCCCAAGCCATCTCACAGGTACCATGCTGCTCCGCAAGCTCGGCGAAAGCAAGTAACCGTGACTGTGGCGCCGGCGCAGCCTGGATGGTGTCATCATGCCTGACACGCCGACGCTTGACGAGATGGCGCATTTCAGGTTATCATGCAAGACTTCACACTCCAGAACCATCCATGCTGCAGGGCTCCAACAGCCTCACGTCGACCAGCAGCGGCCACTCGTTGCTGATGCCCGCCAGCAGCAGCTGCACGCGCGGCACCGTGCAGCGGCAGAAATGAAAGACACCTTGCAATGACGCAGGGAGCATCACCTCGATCAGGAGGGACCATTCCTCGCTGACGCCCACCAGCAGCAGCTGCGCCAGAACGCGCAGCGCCGTGCGGCGGCGCGCCAGCGACGTGTCATTCCGCGGCGCGGCGGCCATCGCCCCGGCAAATGCGCGCACCACCTCCACCCCGAATTCGGCATACTGCTGGTGCAGCGCCGAGCACACCTGCGGCACAGTTGCCGAGCGACTTTGCAAATCGCATGCAGATGATTGCAAACCGCAGAGCTGGTCGGGTTTTGGAAATTGAGGGACGGGATGGCCCAAAGGCGACCACACCAGCAATTGTTTCTCGTCACCCTGGAATTGTTGGGTCTCAACTTCCCGAAATTGGATAGCAGCCTAGGCATCTCGTGGGACTGCTGACAGCATTCGAAGCCTCAAAGAAAAGCACCTGCACGATTGCCGGGATGTCCCGCGCCTTCAGGGGCGCCTCCACCACCGCTGCGACGGCTTCCGTCACATACTGCAAAGCCATGGAATACGTATCACCAAGCGCAGTCTTGTTGCTGCCAGGTTCGCATGAAGCCAAGGCAACTGACATCTGCAATTAGCTGGCATTTGCATTGACCACAGGCAGCGCACCTTGCTCTGATTGACCTTCTGGATGTCATCCAGCACAGCCTGCCAGGTGTCCTCCGAGAGACCCCGCAGTTTCTTGACGAGCGCGGTGTTGCGCTTGACGCTGGAGTCGCGGCTCTTGAGCGCGTCGTCTTTGCATTGCCAGGATCATGGTGTCAGTGCACGGCACATAGTTGGCACGGCACATAGCGGGATCCGACGTAATGGCAGCGTGGCTGCTTGTGCGCATTGCCAGACAGGCAAAGCCAGAAGTGTAGACACCCTACCTGCAGCGGTGCGAGCAGATGTATTTGCACTCCGCAGCAGCCGCTGCTGCTCGAGGGCGCCTTGTGCAGATTCATACGCCGACGCTGCATCCTGCATCAGACAATCGACATGGCAAGCATAAACATTGGGCAGTAGCAATCTCCAATACGACCGAAGACACTTGTGATGACAATGCCAGCACTGTGTATAGACAGACACCTGGGTGACCGTCAGCGCCGCTTGCGCTTCTTCACCCTTAGGCTTTGTCTCGGGTTCTCCGGACTGTCGTGGCGGTTTTCGCTGCAATTCGACACGAATCATTCACGACATGCACTTGCAGCATGTTGATTCGATTTGGTAGGTAGACCCACATCACATCGCACCTTGCCAGAGGCGACCATGCCTCATTACCGCGTCAGCAGCCCGCGTGCACGTTCTACATGCTACGTAGATGGATTGCCTATAATGCAACGTAATGCAAGAAACAATTGCGGGCGATCCTGCTCAGCCTTCCGTAAACTTGCATGTTCCCTGCCACAACGGGGCCTCCTTGCAATCTGTGAGTAGGTTGCTTGCTGTCGTGAGCAATTCGTATTGTGCTTGCTCATGCACAATTTCGTCTGACTGCATCTTTGATCCAGCGCGGCTAGCTTGGGTGAAGGCTCGCATTTTCATCGAAGTTAGGACTGATTGCATAGATCTCCGACACTGCTGACGGGCGGATGTGACCCGCTCGCGCCGTTATGTCCGGCGCGGAGACCATAGAAACGCCCCTGCTGCGGGTGAGAGCTGCGCGCTCGTGAATCCGCGCATCTGGCATGATGCGGAACTGCAGTCGCGTCGCACAAGTGCGGAGGTCGGCGCTGTGCGGACGGTTGACATACTGTGCCTGCACCTGCAGGTGCCGTTCGAGGCCCTGAAGCGCACGACGCGGGACCGGAAGGGCTTTGTGGATGAGTTTAGCGCTGTGCTGGACACGCTGCAGCAGCAGGGCGGAGCGGTCGGTCAGGCAGCGCCAGCGCAGAGGGGGGATGTCTTGAATGACCTGGACCGCCGGCTGTCCAGCCTGAAGCGCAAGGTCAGTCGCTGGACGCTGTGCGGCTGCGGCATCGTTGACAGCTGCACTACCGCGGCACCACTTGCGCAAAGCCAGATCGGCCGGCAATCGCTAGCTTGACTGGGCCATCCGCCTGTGCTGACCTGTGCCGCTGTCATCTCTCGAATACACAACATCAACACACCCGTTCGAATGGACCACGACTCTCATGCCTGCGGCTTTTGGTCGAGCCGATGTGAGGGCTGCAGCAGAGCGAAGGCGCTACTGCATGAGCAAACCACACCAGGATTCTGCCCTCGACTCGCGGGTCTGATCCAGCACGTCTCAAACCCTGTGCAAAACCCTGTGCAGCTGGACGACCTGGCGGACGTGGAGGCGGCGGAGCTGGGCCGCTGTCGCGCGCGGCTGCAGCACCTGCTGGCCATCGGGCTGCCAGCCAAAAACGCGCTGCTGGACTGGAACCGGCGGCGCCTGGACCGGCTGCTGGTGGACCACCTGCTGCGCCGAGGCTACCTCAACACCGCGCTGCAGCTGGCTGAGGAGTCCGGCATCCAGGTGAGCAGCCTGCCAGAGCAGGGTTGCTGATATGCCTGACGGGGTAGTTCTGAACAGCGCCGCGGCTACCTCAACACCGCGATGCAGCTGGCCGAGGAGTCCGGCATCCAGGTGACCAGGCTGCTAGGGTCGATGTCTTACACTGTATTAGCTTTGCTGGTCGCTCCAGCGCCCCTGTCGTGTCAGTGCGGCGCCGCGGCTACCTCAAAATCGCGCTGCAGCTGGCCGAGGAGTCCGGCATCCAGGTCGGGGACTGTTGGCGTATTGGTGGACACTGCGTCAGTGCAGCCGGTGCGGTGTCGCGTGTTGTGCCGGCGCATGTCGCTCCTTCACGCCTGCCAGTTCAGCTGGAATACATGCGTGCATCTTGTCAAATACACAGGTTTGGGTCAAGGATAGCCTCCCGTAGCGGAGGGCCTGCATGAAACTACCTTTGTGGACACAGATATGATCATGCCCGGCTCTGACTGCAGCTTACATCTGCCGTTCCTCAGGAGCTCGTGGACGCGCACATTTTCGTGGAGGCGCAGCGGGTGGTGGACGCGCTGAAGCAGCGCGACTGCGCCACGGCGCTCACATGGTGCAGCCAGCATGCAGCCAAGCTCAAGAAGATCCGCAGCCGCCTGGAGTTCAAGCTCCGGTTGCAGGCATGCCTCCTTCTGCTCCTTGCGAGATTGTTGCGCATCTCTGTTGGATGCGCTCACACATACGGCAGCGGAAGGTTGCAAGGCGCAATTGCACACCAAGCAATACTAACCCTGTGGCTGAAGTGGCACCAGCCCTCAGGTGGCGCAAAGAAGATGTCTTGTCAACGGCACCTTACCAATTCAGCATCACCGCCGCAGCTGGTGCGGCAAAACGACATGGTGGTGGCGGTTGAGCATGCACAATGCATACAGCCAGTGCTGCTGTTGCGACTGAAACTGCTGCTTGCATCACCGCCGCAGGAGTTTGTGGAGCTGGTGCGGCGGGACGATATGGCGGCAGCGATTGGCTACGCGAGGCGGCACCTGTCGCAGTGGGCGGGCTCCTTCGAGGCGGAGCACCAGCGCGCCTTTGCGGTGCTCGTCTTCACTGCAGACACGCAGTGCGCGCGCTATCAGGTGGGTGGCGCCTGGCTGGTGATGCGGGAAGCTGGTCCGTGGCGGATGCGTCTGCACGATCAGCAGCACATGTGCACATGGTTGTGCTGTTAGGCCGTGCATGGCAAATTGGCGCCGCTATCGCTGCGCAATCCAGCACTGCCTGATGGCCTTGCTGTATGTCTGGCCCCGTGGCAGCTCCTGTGCTGCAAATGCTTCGGATGTGGAAGCCAAAGTCCTCTGGCATCGCCTTGCAGGAGCTGTTCGACCCGGGGCGGTGGGACGACCTGCAGGCGCTGTTCCAGCAGGACCTGTACCGGCTGCACGCGCTGACGCCCACATCCCTGCTTAACATCCACCTGCAGGCGCGCGCAAGACTCACACAGAACGCACGGTCACCTGCACCGCCGCAAGCTACCAATCCACACGCCGAAGGGATCCAGCTGCCTATTCTCGTGCTGATGACGTCTTGGCTCTCGAAATGCAAGCCTCTTCTAAAGTTCATGGCAGAAAGACCTACAGAGCGTCGCAGCACAACTACGGTACACCGTGTGCACTGTCGCCTGCATGCGGGGCCAGCGGCGCTGAAGGTGCCGCAGAGCGCCACTCACAAGGAGGACCGGCTGCACCTGACTGAAGAAAGAGGTTTCCTAAAGGTACCACTTTATATGAGCAGGCGGGGCTGGCGGCGCTGAAGGTACCGCAGAGCCTGGAGGAGGGCACCAACAAGGAGGACCCGCTGCACCTTGACACCTTCCGCCAGCTGGCGGCGGGGCTGCCCTTCTCCAAGCACGTGCACTCCAAGCTGGTGTGCGCCATCACGCGCGCCCAGATGAATGAGCACAACCCGCCCATGGTGCGCTCGTGGTGACTGTGCGGATTGCCCAGAGGCACATTGCCCAGAGGCACAAGTGCGTTGCTGCGGGACTCGGCAGTGTAAATCGAGAGCAAGCATGCGTTCTCATTCGACGCAGTGGAGCATCTCTGGCACCATTACTTCCCTTTCTTGGATTGGGTCTGTTGCCTTGCGCTGCGTGCACCCGCCTAGATTGGGCGGCCTAGATTGCCGGGCGAGCTTGGAGTGTGCACAATGCGCTGCAGGTGACGCCGTCAGGGGCAGTGTACTCGGAAGCTGGCATGAACGAGGTGGCCGCACAGAATGGAGGCGTCTTCCTCGATCCGATCACGGGTGCGATCATGCGCGCACACCCACTCATTCAGGCTGGAGCACCTTTCCAGTTGTAGGCTCGCCTCCAGTCTTGCTTGAGCTGCTGATTGTGTTCCATAACAGCGCCGTGCATGCACTCTGAGAGGGGACGGCTCCTTTCCATGCAGGTGCCAAGCACGACATGTTAGAGATGAGGCGCGTCTACATTTCATAGTCCACATTCGTTGATAACATGGCGTTGTGCCGCCGCGAATGCTCCTTTGTACCTCTAGATCAGCTTGTGGCCAGCGAAGGCTCTACATGTACTCATTTGCGGCAAAGAAATGCTGCAGCGGCCAAGTTCTGCAAGATCCTGGAAGTTGGGTTATTGAAATCCACCCAGATCCTTCGACGGGTTCAACCTGTACAATGTGGAAACCGGAGCTGTCCCGATTGATCCGTGTGTATGAGACCTAGCTAGCACTGCAAATCATGAGCTAGGCAACTAGATGCGTACTGGTCCTCCGGACTCGTGCAAACCAATGGCGTTTTCCGAAGATTCTAACCGGCAGGCAAGCGTCAGGCGGTCAGCAGCCGCCATCAATTCTTCGCCGCATCTTTGCCGTCGCCTCCCGCAGCCTGCGCCGCCTTCTTAGCCATCTTCTCCTGCAGAGCCTTGGCGTCCCTGCACACAGTGGAACTTCCTTCTACTTCGTGCTGGTTTTTGACTGACATACGCATATCAGTCTGCGATTCCGCAAGCAGATGGTCAGGATGCGCAGCGGCCGGCGCCGCTGCAACTTGCCGCTGCCTCACCTCTCCTTCCTCTGGGCGGCAGTGAGTCCGTCCTTGTCCTTCGCCTTCACGCCGCCCTTTGCATTGCGTGCTGCTGCCCGAGCACGGTCCGTCTCCCGCTGGTTGCCCCTGTCCAAGACCAGCCTCAGACTCGAGCCCAAAGCAACATGGCACCAACGTCAGCTGTGCAGGCTCTGGACGTCCTCAGGGATGCATCTGGACGGCGCACATGTAACACAAACTCAGCTGCGTGACTGGCCTGACTTCTGCAGCCCGAACAAAGTCAACCGCGTTTTCGTTGCCAGGCCATGTTAGAGTTCATACGACACTCGGATCCGTCATGCGCAGGCCTGTACCTCGTCATCTTGGATGTCCGGTGTTGCTCAGACTCCCGCCCTTGCTGTCAGGCACCAGGCTTTTGGTTGCACCTCCCAATTCTGCACACCGGCAAGATCACAGCCAGTGCACGCCACACGGGTCCAGCCGCGGTGATGTCAACCCGTTCAAGAAAGTAAAACCCGACGCGCGATCAAGCGCGTCCCCAATACACAGCTGCTGTGCACTGAGTGCGCACGAGGCCAATCGACTCCGCTTGTCGTGGTGTTGTAAACGGCGCCAGCAACGGGAGCGGGCAGCTTTTTCAACATTGAGCCGCGATAGCTTGGCGTCCACAGGGTATCTTGGCGGTGAGCATCAGCATCAGAGCCTTGAGCCTAATCCATCGGCATCGGTGCGACAAGCGGCGTAGCGTCGACAGCCGCAAGTTGAAGTGTGCAGGGTTTGTGCAACTGGGCAGCACATCCAGCAAACCAGCGTGCCAATTCTGGGACTGCGCCATTGAGCTGTGAGCTTGTGGATTCGACCAGTCGAATCCAGCGCCTGGCTGCCCAGCCGGCATGGCGGACGCGGGTCCAGCAAATGAGGAGCCCCCCAGCAGCGCAGTAAACGGCAGCGCTGCAGAGCCTACCACAGCGGCTGAAGTGTCGGCAGAAGACCTGCAGAAGGCTTCAGAATGGCGGTTGAAGGGAAACGACGAGTTCAAAAGTGAGTAGTCGGCCTGCAAATCCATTTTGCACATGGCGGCCAGCGGCACCAGCTGCCGGCCACTCAGTGACCGCATGCCATGCTCTGATGGCAGCGCATTGTGCGGGCACTGTCTGTGCTGCTGTATCACAATATTTTTATTTTTCATCCTTTGCCGCTGCAGAGAAGCACTACCATGCGGCGATTGAGCACTACTCCAGGTGTGCACAGCTCTTGACACATGTCACCTGCGACTCCCTCACGAGATTCCTTTTTGCTCCTAGCCTCTCGATGCTGGACTTGAGACGTTATGCTGGTTCTGTCGCGTAGGCGCTCTTGTGATGCGGTCATTGCACCCTGCTGCGCTGAGCAGTGACGGACAATACGCCTGATTTACTAATGATGCGCAGGTCCCTGGACCTGGATCCAGCCAGCCCTAGCGTGCTGTCCAACCGCTCCTTCGCCCACATACGCACAGAGGAGTATGGCAGCGCAATCGCGGACGCCTCGGCGGCCATTGCGGCAGATCCAAAGCTGCCCAAGGTGCCTGCATGTTTGGCGTGCATGCAAACTTGTTATTCCACAATACCACCAAGAAAGCCACAGGCCACAATGCAGCGAGTCGCGTCTGGCACAGTCACAGCAAGGGGCTCTCAACAACTGGCATAGTGAACCCCACACCTGCGTGTGCCGCAGGGCTACTACCGGCGCGCAGACGCCAAATTTGCGCTGGGGCACTTCAAGCCTGCGCTCAAAGACTTCCAGCGCGCGGCGCGGCTCAGCCCCAAGGACCCGGACCTGCGGCGCAAGCTGACCGAGTGCGAGCGCATTGTCAAGCGCATGCGTTTCGAGGAGTCGCTCTCTACGCCGGTGACTGCTTTCTCTCGGACTGCCTGACCTGCTCATCCAGTGAATTGCTCCGCTGCCCCGAGGCGTGGGCGGCTTTCTTTCCAGAACTGCTTGCATACTCTTGGCGATGTGTCCTGCTGCCTTGGGGTGTGGGCGGGGCGCGGTTCATGGCAGGGCACTGCTGGCATCGGGGCTGCCGGCAGGTGCCAAGGCCTCTTGGCAACGTCTGCCCTCTGTCTCAATGTTCCACAGCGTCGTGGGGGGCGCTCTCCCGCGCGCAACCTTCTTGGCGCAGCGTCGCTGCTTGAGAAAGAATGTTCGGCGCAACCTGATGGCAGCAACTGTCGGAATCGCAGGAGGAGGAGGTGGTGCCGCCGTCGCAGCTCATCGACCTGTCCGCCATGGCAGTGGACGACAGCTACCAGGGGCCGCGCATGGAAGGTGAGCTATCTCCTGCAGCTCATCGACATGTATGCCATGACGGCGGACGACAGCTACCAGGGGCCGTACATGGAAGGTGAGAATATTCTGTGTTCATCGAGGGCCATGCGTCACAAGCTGCATCTGAGGCAGGCCTACACCTGGCGGCGCTGTCGTACCCATGTGACGTTTGCGCTGGTGCGAGGCTGGTACATGATTTGCACGAAGCTGTTGCTGTGTGAGATTGGAATTCTGGTACCTGTCGATTGCTGATGTTATTTGTCATGCGCTGGTACGTCTCACGTTGCGCCAGCTGTGTCAGGGTACTGTCGCGCTTTCTGGCCCTGCACATGAGCGCGGACGACGACAGGCTCCCAACTGCGACGGGCTTCCGTCGCACTGCCGGGCACCCGCAACTGTGTACGCAGGCAGTGGGCGGCGGGCCGGGTGGTTGCGAGACACATAACGGCGCAAGCCACAATGCCAGCGTCACTAAGCTCACATTAAATGCACGCCTGTGAGCGCTTTGACATTGACGCAGACCTTGCCTGTGCGCGCAGGCTCGCAGACGGAGGGCCACAGGATAACGCGGCAGTTTGTCGAGGAGATGGTGGAAGCGTTCCGGGAGCAGAAGAAGATCCACCCGCGCTACGCATTTGAAATCGTCATGGGCGTGCTCGCGGTGCTCAAGTCGCAGCCGACGCTCGTGGACGTGGACATCCTGGAAGGTGTGCGTGGTGCTTCTTGTGTGCAAGCAGGAAGCAGGAGACATGCAAGCGCGAGCTAACACGTTCATGCTCGAGGCCCTGAGGTCCTGCATCTGCGTGCATGGCTGGTCATATAGGGCCCCTGCTCCGAGCAGGCGATCTGCAACACAGTTGCGGTGCTGACACCGCGCCGCTGCAGCACCGAACTGTCCACTGCGGCGTCCAAAAACTCTTGAGAAACCGGAGACGTACCAGTTTCTCCAGAAGATGAGGTGAAACTAGTCTGTGCTGCTGCTCGTGCTGCTCTAGTGGCTGTTCAGCTGCTGCTGGCGCTGCTTGGCGTCCTTCAGAGTTTCGCCACATTGTACCCATAGCTTGGCCCGATACCCCCCGCTGCCCCCACAAAAGAACTAAGAGCCGAGCTTACATCTGACATGCTGAGGATTCACCCATGCCGCTGCGCGCAGGCTCCAGCTTCACGGTGTGTGGCGACGTGCACGGGCAGTACTACGACCTGCTCAACATCTTCAAGTTGAACGGGGCGCCCTCAGAGGAGAACCCCTACCTCTTCAATGGTGAGGCGCTGCGAACTCCTTCCACCGCTGACAACCTGAGGCAAATTGCTCTGGCTCCTGGGTCCAACATTGGCTACTAGCTCCCTGGACAAGATCCTGGCATAGTCCTATTTGGTTGCAACAACGAAACCAACACAAACTGACTGTCCCAACAAGAGCTGCGCCGTTGGGCACAGGCGACTTTGTGGACAGGGGCTCCTTCTCGGCGGAGGTCATCCTCACGCTGTTTGCGTACAAGTGGCTGTACCCCGGCCACATGCACCTGGCGCGCGGCAACCACGAGTCGCGGTCCATGAACAGCATCTACGGCTTCGACGGCGAGGTGGGACTCCCTTCGCCCGAGTAGCTGAGAGGTCCCCCACACCAGGCGTCCTGCACAGACAGCCGAGTCTGCGCTGCAGCAGCCGTACCAGCACCAGCCACACTGCTTGCTTCACCTCATCTGTTGCACATCAAAGCTTGCAACACACGTGTCGCACCATGTTCCGCGCAGGTGAAGGCCAAGTACAGCAACGCGCTGGTGGAGCTGTTCCGGGAGGTCTTCTGCTGGCTGCCGCTGGTGCACGTGCTCAACGGCAAGGTGATGGTGGTGCACGGCGGCCTCTTCTCACAGGAGGGCGTCACCCTCGACGACATCCGCGCCATCGACCGCAACATGTGCGAATCGTTTCTAATGGCGCTTTTTCATCAAGCAGTGCCCCCAACCCCAAGTTCTGACCCTTCTTGCAATGTTTCCGTGCAGTCTGGTTCGGCCAAAGCTGCGGCTGTCCGACAGACCTCTTCGCCGAGGCACCGCCTGGCAGGGCATGCCGACTCCTGCACATGGGAACTCCGACGGAGTGCCTGCTGCAGTCCCCGCCCCCAAGTCTCGCGAAAACTTTTCTAGTTTCCAAGCATGATGTCCTGTGTCCAATGCAGGGAGCCGCCGGGCGAGGGTCTGATGTGCGAGCTGCTGTGGAGCGACCCGCAGCCGCAGCCCGGCCGCAGCCCCAGCAAGCGCGGCGTCGGCGTCGGCTTTGGTCAGCTCATGCTCGCACCCGCCACTGCACTTTGGACAGCGGCTCACCTGCCCGCATTGTGCCCCATGCCCCAACCACCTGGCCTGCCTGGGGCTGCTGTGGCGCAGCAACTGTGTGCAACTGTCACACTGGTTGTTTCAGCCACGGCCCCGGAACGCACACCTGCTTCCAAAAAACTGGTATGACAGACACACCGCCATTGTGCCGCAGGTCCTGATGTCACAAAGCGCTTCCTGGAGACCAACAATCTGGACCTCGTTGTGCGGTCGCACGAGGTGCGCCCTGCACGGCACTGCAGGAGTTATTCAAGCATGCCACCAATTTTCATGGTCTTGTCCCCTGTGTCGTATCGCTGAGAGATCCCAGGGGCCTCGGCCAGTCCGCCGGCTGACCCGTGTGGCGATGTGTGCAGGTCAAGGACGAGGGCTACGAGATCGCTCACGGTGCGTAATGGATTTCAATCTGGACTCTTGCGTTCACCCTCACCCTGTGGCCAAGCATCGTCATGCGAGAGTACTGGGCAGCTTGGGCTCACCAACTGGATGCAGAGGTCGACGAATGCTGCAGTTGTTGACGCTGCTGCATGACTGCCAGACACTCTGTGACGGGCTCTCTGGCTGCTGCAGACGGCTACTGCGTGACCATCTTCTCAGCGCCCAACTATTGCGACCAGGTGCGCATCAATGTTGCTGCAGATCTGATCTTAATCTGGTGTGACAGCAGCAATGCCGCCTGCCGGTTGGCAGACACGTGTTGCAAATTCTGAATGTCCTCGGCTTTGTGTGCTGGCTCTGTCGCTGGAGGTCGAAGCGTCGGCCAACGCTGAAGCTGCGCCTGCCATAATTCTTTGCCGCAGATGGGGAACAAGGGCGCCTATATCACCTTCCGCGGCGAGGACATGGCCCCCAAGTTCACGACGTTTTCGCAGAGCCCGCACCCCGACGTGAAGCCCATGCAGTATGCCGGCGGAATGATGAGCCAGCTGTTCGGCATGTGACGAGGCGCTGTCTCCACCTAGTCTCCCCCAGCTGCGGCGCCGCCCGGCATCGGTGGGCGCTGTTCCTTTGTCCCCCAGCGGCGGTGCCGCCTGCCGCGTGTCAGCGGGCAGCGCTGCTGCGGCCTCCTGCAGTGAAGGCCGCAGCAGACATGCGTGTTGCAGGTGTCTCGTGCAGATCAGAACACGTTCTATAGGTGTTTTATATATCTGATGCGCAGTGTCGTGCGCGGAATAGTCTTGACCGACCATATACCATAGTCACCTCTTAGCGAGACAGTCTTCGTCCCCTTTGTGTTTGTCTCTGTCCGCAGCCGGATGCGCCGGGTGTGTGCAGTCCAAGTCCTTGTGTCGCGATCGCACTTTGCGTGTTGTAACGCCGGTTCACTGCTGCAACACCTGATCACAGAATGCCGGCATGGTGCTTTGCAGGTTTTCAAGCCAAGCTTGGCAGTGCTGTCCAGTAAACCAGAAGCACAGATGTACAATTTTCAAACATCCTGTGTCTAGGGACACTGAGATGCCAGTAATTGGGGCGCCACAACCGGGCCAACATGGCGGCGGGCCGCCTCAGCTCTAACAGCGCCGGTCATCACATGGCGGGATCCACGCTGCGATGCGGTCGGCAGGAGAGAAGTCGTTGCCCCCGCCAAGGAAATACTCCATCGAATCCACTGCTGATGGCTGCGGATCACACAACGCGTGAAGACCTCATGGGTGCAAGACAAAGCTGCCAAGCGGCCCGGCCACATTGTACCTAGCTACCTTCAATATCTTGTGCATGTGCCCGTGTGCTCACCGGCGCCTTGCGTGCGGAGCTGCTGATGGACGAGGGCATCGCCTGCACGGGGTGCAGCGGCCGGCGGTGCTGGTCCCGGCCGGGCGGTGGCTCAGGCGCCGCCGCCACGGCCGCCGACTGCAGCACCGGCGGCACCTCAAAGCGGCCCGTGACCTCCATGCGCTCGAAAGCCTCCTGCAGCAGCAAGCGCGCCGGCGCGCAGGATCAGCACAGCTGGACACGGCTGCAGAGATGCAGCATCTGACATGGCACAGCCGGCTGCACATGCCCACACTGCAGCCAGCACACGACACAGCAAGCTGGACTGACACAGATCTGTAGATGATAGCTGCCCCAGGCTTTGGCGCTGATCTGCGCGCCCATGTCTTAAGCATGCAAGCAGTTCCCCATTCCCCCCTCTCCTGCAGAGGCTTCCGAGCACTCGTTCAGCAATGGCTGAGCGTCACCTTCATCTGCGCCTGCTGCAGCAGCTGCTGCTTCTGGCTGGCGTGGATCTGCCGCATGAGCGCCTCGCGCTGCGCCGCGATGTCCATGCTGCGCCGGTCCTTGCTCCGCACCAGCGCCGCCAGCCGCCGCCGCTCCTGTTTTTCCTCCTCTTGCTGCGCAAACGGAGACAGGGTTCAGGGGCTCAGTCTTGGCATGTCCTTGCATTGGGGGCCTGTGACAGCACTTCGAACGGGCAGACACTCGTCGGCTCTGAAGGGAAGGTGCACAGCTTGACCTCACCTCGCGCTTGCAGAACGACTGCAGGAAACACATGCGAGGCAGAGCGGCGCAGCACCTTGCGCTGCAGCGCGGCGGCGTTGGCGGCCTCGCGTGCCTCGTGGCGGCGCCGCCGGGCAGCCTCCTCCCGCAGCTTCTGCGCAGCCGCCTCGCGCAGCGCCTCGCGCGCCGCAGCCTCCCTCTCCGCCAGCTCCTCCTCGCGGGCCATCTGCGCCTCCTCCGCCCGCTGCCGCACCGATGCCTGCGCCGAAGACGTGCACCATGAGTGCACGAAGCTTCGAGTCCCCCAGGCAGTCGTGCTGATGACGTGCCAACGGGGACGAGGCAGTGCCGTTTCAAAGCCCCCTGACACACGCGTCACCCCTGGCGCCTGCGCCGTGCGCCGGTGTTACTGACGCAAGGATGCCCATCCCAGCCCACACCTTGGGACTCGGGGCTTTTGCAACTCAGCGATGTCGTCTCATCGCGTGCTGGTGCGTCAAGCAATGCCAGCCACACACATGCAACTGTGCCCCTTCTATCCAAGGCACACCTGGCGATGTGCTGCCGCAACTCCACAGCGCCGCTTTTGAGTATATATCTCGCTCACCGTGTGGTGGTGCGCCTCCTGTTCCTTGTACCGCTTGTGCGCCTCGATGGCATCATGCCGCTGGCGGGCGATCTCGCCGGCGCGCGCCTCGGCGGCAGAGATGCGTGAGTTGGCCTCTGCTCGCAGCCTCTCCTCCCGCTGCTGCGCAGCCCTCGACACCGCGTCTCGCCGAGCCTGCGGATGCATGGACGGTGCATTTCGACATGAATGTGCATGGTGGGCACATGCCGCTGCTTGACGCAAGACCAGAGTGCGTTGTCACGCCGTTCAATCTGTGAAGTGCCAGTGACAGCCAGGCCTTTGCACCAGCGCGGGCGTTGGCCAGGCAGTGTCACCTGCGCGGCCGCCGTCTCGGCTGCCTGCCAGGCGGCCAGGCGCGCCTGGTGCTCCCTGTGCGACATAGTCTTGGCGTCCTGCCGCGCCTGCTTCTCCGCCAGCTGCGCCGCCGTCTGGGCCTGCGCCTCATACTGGTTCTGCAGCTGCTGCAGCTTGCGCAGCTGGTTCACGCGCTGCTGCTGCGCGGCCTTCTGGATCTGCTCCAGACCTCTGCAGTCATCAACAGCGCACAAGAATGTTGGGCGGAGCACGAAATGTGCACTGCACGTATGCGCACGTATGCACATACGAGCATGAATGCGCAGCGGCGCAACGGGCAGCGCACCGTGCATAAGGCTGCAGAGCGCTGTCGATGCTGCTGATGCTGCCGGCAGAGCCATAGGAGCGCTGCGACCGATGTGCAGAGGACATCGCAGCGGCTGTATATATGATGTGATCTCGGCGAGAAAGCTCCACGGGATGTTGCAGCGAAACAAAATGGGTTCGATATATTTCACAGCGCTATGCCAGCACAACAGGAGGCGGGCGAAGATTCACTTGGGCACGCGACAGTATCGGTTTTACTCTCTGCTGGTCTGTCAACGCACTTCCGGCACTTGTGACTTGGCTGTTATGTAGCAACGCTGAGCTGTCGCAGGCTGAAATTATGCTGTAGGGTTTTCCACGGGAGACCCTGGAGTATATTAAACATCTGCAAACCCTACAGCTGTTAGTCAAGGTTTGCTTCCAGATAGTTTTGGTTCGTCCCCTCAACAGTTGCGGCTGATGTTGAGTTGCCATGTAAGCCGTAACCATTCAAGGTCATCATAGGTCGCTCCAACAGGGATTGGCTTCACACGGCTCCGTCTTGGCGTCTGGGCGAGGTGCAGCCCGGAAAGGCGCTCGGAACTTCAGGCCCGAGCTTCCACCTCCACAGCGCGGTGAGGATAGGCCGCGATTCGCCGCGTCGGTCGGTTTGCCACCAGGTGAGCGGAGACAGCACGCTTTTCCCCTCATCAACATGTCAGCAAGGCTATTGCAACGCTGCTCCCCTGCTCTCGTCTCGAGTCCCCCGTGCGAAATCCGTGAGCCACGTGAAAAGCTCTGCACCTGACGCCGCGTTGGCGGGCTGCGGAGAGGGCGCCTTGGCCCTGTTGCATGCACTCGCGCTTAGGCGGCGGCGATGGGCGCGGGGGTTGCATGCCCTGGGACATCCGGAGCACGAGGTGAAGCTGCTCCTCCACACCTGGCACGGTGCTCATGCGGCTCGAGGCTTGCACGAAGGCGGCGCTTGGCTGCGATTCGATGGTTTCTGGCCCCAGCGGCCCATTTCGATGGCCTGGGCCGGCACCAGCGAGCCTGAGCTTGACAGCTAAAGAAAACCTGCGCGAGCTTCGCGGCTCCGCTGCGCGCCGGTGCACCCATGCATGCGGTGGGCAAACGTAGCTGTTCGTGTGTCTTCATCTGCATGGCCCGGCGCCGGTGCCTGCTACCGCGCATGGTGGCTGCACTTGCCGCTTTCAGCGCCGTGCGTCCGGCTTGACGTCTGGTCTAGTACATGTACTCCTCGACGTCAGAAAACCGCTCTTTCCGGGTCCGGGGAGGTGCATGCGCATGCGGCGGTGCTCGATGCGCCTCTCAAGCGGTACCATTACACGAACAGTGTGAACCGACCCAGCGCGTATGATGTCTCCGCCGTTCGTCTGACTGCTCTTGCTCCGCTGCACGGCGCAGGGTGCACGCATCAGGGGACGTCCTCCTGCAGCCTTGCAGCGATGCTGAGGGCGTAACGCCGGCCAAGGTAGCGTCTTTGCACACTGCTTGAACCTTTTGTCGTGAACCACTTGCAGATATTTGTGAAGCACCGGACTTGTGCATGCAGTGACCATTTGATTGCAACCCCTTCCCGTGTGCAGCATCGATGGCCTGCCTCGCCGACTCGCCGCCAGCCCGGCAGCAGCCCTCCAGCTCTGGTCCATCCCACACATCGGGCCCAGACTCTCAACCCAGCTCCACAAGGGAGCTCGGACGCTCTACGGAGGATGATACCACCAGCCGAGACTCCACGGAGTCTGCACGAGCGGCGGACGGCTCCGTCAAGGTACCCCTGGCCACCAGCCCTGCGAGCCACAGGCGCCGCGCCTTGTACTGGAGTCAGTGGCGGCCCTTGTTGTACTAGCAACACCTTGATGGACCGTGTGCACGGCTTGACAAGCTGCGATGTCCCCAGCTGTCACATGCCGGCATCGCTGCTTGAGATTGCCATGACCCCTTTCACACAGTCGTTGCGTGCTCGCCGCAGGCCTGCACAACATGCGGCGCCAGAGAGACGCCCATGTGGCGCAACGGCGCTGCGGGCCCGAAAACGCTCTGCAATGCATGCGGCGTGAAGTATCAGCGCCGCATGCACAAGCAGAAGGTGGCGGAAGACTCCGCGGCGGCAGCCGCAGCGGCAGCAGCGGCCTCGGCGGCCGACCCCAGTGGCGACGACGCGGACGACCTTGGCAGCCGCCTGAACCGCAAGACCAGCGGCGTGCTGCGGCCGGCGCACGAGGTCGGCGGCGCCGTCGGCGGTCCGCCCCTGCTCGCCCGTCGCAGCTGCACGCGGACGGACGGCGCGGCCGGCTATTCAGACCAGCCCGCGCTTGTCGCCAACGACGTCATGCCACCAGACCCTGCTGGCGCGCGTCGGCCGGCCACAGTGGACACCAAGGTGCGCAAGGCGCGCCGGCTGGCAGACCCGCCTGCCCGCCGCTCGACGTCGCCGCAGGCTGCATCCGCGGCGACCACCTTCAAGGCCGACGGCGGCCGTGGCGCCGCGGCCACGCCGGCCGACGCTTCCGGCCCCAGCAGCTCGGCGGCGGCGCTGCTCGGCAGCAGCATGACGCGACTGGACGGGCTGCAGATGCAGATGGCGGGTCGCGGCGGCTTGCCGATCATCATCCCTCATGTGACGGTGCTGCTGCAGCCGGTGACGCGCGCGCAGGCGCTGTGGACCGGCAACACCAGCCGCACGCCCTCCGTCGCGCTGTGCGTCCTTCCTCCCCAGTTTGTAGCAGCGTCAGGCACCCTATTCTCATGCCCCCATGACCATGTCTGCCTTTCCACTGTCGGACAGCTTTCGAGGCTAATCTAAGGTCGTGTATGCTCTGGGTGGGTACACAGAAGCATGCATGCCTAGTTTTCATGTTCTTGAAGCACTTCTGATGAGGGCTCGTGAACACTGCAGGTGTGCATACGACAGCAGCGGCAGCTTCTTGGCGGCAGCGCCGAACATCCCAGATGCGGCAACAGCCTGGTCCTTCCCGACCCAAACCTCAGCCGCATGGGACTCGGGCCACTCCTGGGCGCTGCTGTTCACACAGCAGGCGCAGCACGAGGCCTTCAGAGGTGTTTCTTTGTTTGTGCTGCCGGACCCAACCCCTTTACCCCTAGGTTGCAAGACCATGCCTCAGCATGTGACAAGGCTGGCAGTGTTTTGTGGAGCTTGGCGGCACCCTGTGCCATTGCCCAACAGCAGCGCAGGCTTGTGGCTCGCCCACGTCGTCAACACCTGCCCTCCCCTGGTACCCCCTGATACTGAATCCGCTGGCTGTCTTCTCGCTGCTGCAGCACTGCTCGTGGAGTGGCAGGCGGCGACGAAGGCGCGCCAGTCGCTGAGCGCCGACGGCAAATCTTCCAGCGAGGACAGCGGCGCCTCTGCAGAGACAGACACCTCCCGCGCCTTCCAGGCACGCTCTTTGCCACAAAGCCCCTGGGTTTCGCTTTGGCCGAACTGTGGACTTTCTTGCTCTAGTGCAACCCTTCCTTATAAGAAATCTGTTCACGGCAGTCAGAGCAGCACATGTTCCATGAACCCACCAGCATGTTAACTGTTTCAATCACCTGTCGTCTGTGACTATGCAGGTAAGCGCATCGCGGCTGCACGGGAAGCCGCGCGCGGCCGGCGCCTCGCGCAAGCGCACTGTCAACTGCATCCGCGCGGTGTCTGACGCGCGCACCATCCGTGCGGGCGCCTGCTCGGCGGATGCCGCAGGCGGCCTGCTGGCCGCCTCCCCCAAGCGCGCGTGCAGCCTCAGCCGCAGCGCCAGCCGCGGCCGCCTCGCCAACTGGCCGCAGCAGAATGGCGGCACGCAGCCGTCTTCGTCGCTGCCGCCGACCTCCCCGTCTGCCGCCGCCCGCCACCGACTGTCCGCCAGCTTCACTGACTCGCAGAGGCTGCTGGGGGACTCGGCACCGGGCGGCGGTGGCGGCGGCGGCCTTGGCCGCGTCGCGGAGGATCGCGAGTGCCTGTCGCAGACAGAGATGGAGATGGCCACCGCAATCAGTGGCCCGCATGCCGCCAACGGCGGCGATAAGTTCCCCGCTGGCGGCGGCCAGTTCGCTGCCGGTGGCCACAGCGCCAGCGAGGCGTCCATTCGCGGCGGCATGCGCATCAGCCACTCGTCCAGCGGCCTGCGCGGGGGCATGCCGCTGCACGGCTTCAGCGCGCCGACGTCGATGCCGCTGTCGGCGGGCAGCCCCGGCGGCGCCGGCCGCTTTGGCACGATGTCGCCGCCGCCCATGTTTGGCAATGGCTTTGCTGCCGCCGGCGGCAGCATGATGTCCCTGGGCAGCACCGACGGCTGGCCCAAGGGCGGCGCGCCCACCGCCGGCGGCCGCAGCAGCAACGAGTGGAGCCCGACGCTCGGCGGGCCGCAGCTGAACAACCTGCAGCACTTTGGCAGCCTGGGCAGCGCCTCGGACATGAGCGCCGCCACCGGGTTCACCACCCTCAGCCGCCGATTCGGCTCCTTGCACGTCGCCAGCAGCGACTCCCTGTGCGACATGGCCTACTCGCGCGGCCCGGCGGGAGGCTCCCACTTCGGAGGCGGCAGCTTCCCCTCCGAGAACGGGCCACCATCCAGCATCCACCACCAGGGGCAGTACGGCGGGCCCAGCCCCGGCGGCGCTGACACCGAGGCGCGCGTGCGCGCCGGCCAGATGTTTGGCGGCACCAGCTTTGCGAGCATGGCGCCAGTGGCGACGGTGCCCGAGCCGGGCATGATGTGCATGCCCTCGGGCAACGGCGGCGGCGGCGCGCCGGCTGGCGGTCCGCACTCCCATCACTGCAGCCTCCTGGACGAGCTCGACCTCGGTGCGCATCGCTTCGCTCTGTGACGTGCAGCCCTCCTTGAAAGAGAAGCAGCAGAAAGCGGCACAATGCAGCACTGTGTTCCATGTGGGTGCAGCATCTGAGATCATATGAGATCATCTCAGATGAATCTGGTTTTCGACCAAACATCTTATCTGCTCAACACAAATGCTATCGAATGACAATGCGCTCTGACTGGCAATGCGATCCTATCCGACATTGCTCTGCTCTTCCCACTGACGATGCTCTGGGTGTCCTGCAGAGATGGACCCGCTGGACCCTCGCTTCCTGGCGCAAGTCACGGCGCCGTCAGAGGCAGCGGTGCGCGGCGGCAGCGCCGCCCATGCGCTGCTGCATGGCGAGGAGCTGCACATCGGCGGCGGACCGGCAGACTCCTCCATGCCGCCCTCCACCTCTAGTGCGACCCGGCTTACAGTGGCCGTCACGATTCTTCCCAAACCTGCACCCAAACCTGCACCTTCCTGACTGCCACCCAGCGTGATGCCACTTACTTGCGTGCATCGCGGATGCTCCCGCATGGCATGCCCCAACTGCAGAGATGAGTGTCCCCATCCCGTAGGCTTTGGGCAGCTCGGCGACGATGACAGCATGCACACCTCGAACGGCTTCCACCCACCGTCCAACGGCTTCCACATCGAGTCAGCTGATGGGCCGCCGCCGCTGGCCAAGACCTCCGTCGAGGACTGGCTGCTGCTGGAAGCGTCGGCGCCACTGTCGTCCGCGATGGACTACTTCCATGAGCCTTCCGCCTTCGACTTCCAGCAGCCGCCAGCCCCGCAGGAGCTGGCGCCGGCGCTGCCGCAGCAGGAGCACCATCGGCAGCAGTTTGGGTTGGGGGACAACACACAGCAGTACTTCGAGCAGGATCAGCCGGACCAGCCCCCAGTGCAGTTTGCGCCGCAGCAACAGCAGCAGGAGCCGCAGCACCAGCCGCAAGAGCAGCAGGAACAGCAGCAGCAGCAGCAGCGTGACCAGCCGCAGCAGCCTCAGCCTCAGGAGCAGCAGCAGAAGCAGAGCGCCAAAGCAAAGCGGTCGGCATGCGCGTCCCATGCGCCGCCCTCGCCGGCGCTGACGCCGGCGCCGCAGCTCGCCCAGGAGCAGCAGCCGAAGCAGCTGGACACGACGGACGATGCCGCGATCGCGGACCTGCTTAGCTGCGACTGGCTGCTGGACCCGGAGGCGGTCGCCGCCGACGCCCGCACGCTCGCGTCGCAGCCGCCGCTGCTGCCGCTCCACATGCCGCAGAGCCAGGCGGCTGTGTGGGAGCGCTCTGTGCAGCGCGCCGCCGCCGCACTGCAGGTACATCTCTTCGCCCACGTGACAGTTGCTCCGGCTGTGGGACTGCACAATATGTGGGTTGACAAAGCAGACGTGAATGACTCTGTTGATTGTTTGCGCATGCGGTGTGCAAGCTCAGCACTCCACATGCAAGGGCGCCCGCCTCAGCCCCCTGCAACGCGACCTGCGGCTGAAGCGCTGCCTCGCTTGCCGATTCAGGAGGACAGCTTTGCGCCGTGGATGCCGCCGCCGCGCGCCAACGGCACTGACCCCGGCGCGGGGCCTGTCCTGCAGGGCGGTGGGCCGTACTTCTCGCGCGCACCCTCCGCTGCTGCCCCCGCCAAGGTGCCGGCCTGAGGCGCACCCGATCCCGCTCAGCACGCCGGTCCACAGCGCCAATGCACCGGCGGACCACGCCGCTTGGCGCTGGAACCTGCTGCTGCGCCACTGCCAAACCGCTTCGGCCGCCGATGTCCAGCTCATGGCGAGCTTCGCAAGCCCGGAGCCCCCTCTGGCGAGCTTCGCAAGCCCGGAGCCCCCTCGGTCCACCATGAAGATTTCGCGGGCATTGCATGGGGGGCGCCGCCTGAAGACGGTCCGTGATGCGCCCGTCCCCCCCATGGGGCGCGGCCACTGCTTGGTTCCGTCTTCGGGCGTTCTTTACCCTTTAATGCAGGACAGCACAAATGGTGCACCCCCCCCTAGAGATGGCCGACACGTGAGGCAAGCACTAGGCGCACCACACCGTGAAGTGTGCAACGACAGAGCACATCGAGATGGCAGGCATGCCAGTTTTGACTGCCTACCTGTTTGGGCGCTGCCATGCGCAGCCCCTGCGGAAGGGCAACGCTACGACAAGGTACCGAATTGGGGGTTTCAAATGTGCTTTGCAATGACAGTCAGCTGGGTTTATGGCCTTGTAGTTTGGGAATAAGGTTGTTCAGGCTATTTTGGGTATGATTCTGCGTTGTCTTGCATTATGCGTGTCAGCCGGGTTTGCGCCGTTTTGACAATTTGATGCCGCACGGCGCTCGTGCTGGTCTTCCCCCCTTCGGGACTCGCACCCGGTTTGTTACTTGGACCACACACATTTGGCAGAAACCCCGGCTTGAGTGCTTGCAGCACCTTTGTGGCGCCGCTACCGGATGTTTACAACTGGCATGGGCACGACGTCATGACCTGCTTGCATCTCCCAAAGGCACTGCGATGACCTCCCTGCAAATCTCCTCCAGAGTGCACCAGAACGACGCTGCATTCACTAGGTACCTAGTCTAACCCTTTCATGGCTCGTTCCATTCCCAACCTGCCTACCAACGTCTTCGCCACGTCTTTGCCACAAACACCAATATTGCCAGCGGTATCGACTCCCTGACAGGTGCAACTGCTCCTTGCCAAACATTTCACTCTCAAAATCTCGTTCGTCAGAGCTCGCCGCAGCCTGATATCGACACCGGCACCCTTGGCCTGCCGTCGGCAGAAGCGGCCTCCTCATCTGCGGCAGTCAGCAGACAACATCAGACGGCACACCTGGAGGAACATCCTGTGTGCGAGCCAGCACCACCAGCAAAGCCAGTAAGCGAACATGCTAAACGCTCACCGATGCGCTGCACAATGTCCAGACCCTCCACGACCCAGCCCAGGATCACATGCTTTCCATCACACTGCGGCGCCGGCGCCAGAGTGATGAAGAAACCCGACGTGTTGCTGTTCTTGCCTGAGTTGGCCATGCTGACCACCTGCAGATGCACGACACGAGGGTGCATCACAACTGCTGTTATATGCTGGTAGGATGTTTTCAGGAACAGTAACGCCATTGAGACCGCAGCAGCGTTGCAGCGCCGGCATACCCCAGCTGCATCGTGCTTCAGCTTCAGACCCGGCTTCTCGTCATTGAACGAGCCTCCGTAGATGCTGTCGCCGCCGCTGCCGTCGCCCTTCACAATGTCGCCGCCCTGGCAGACGAATCCTGTGGCGATACGGTGAAAAGGCACGCCCTGATAGTGCAGCGGCACCCCGCTCTTCTTGCCCTTGCCACGCTCCCCAGTGCACAAGCATCTGAAATTTTCAGCTGCCTTGGGGGCCTGCATTTGCACACAGCACGGCAGCTGAGCTGCGAAGCTCGCTCAGAATTTTCCTCAGCTGTCAGGCTCTGGCTCGCTGTTGCCGGCCCGGGATATCGGAACGGGCCGCTGGGGCGAGACTCTATGGAGTTGCAGCCGCCTTTTTGCAAGCCTCGAGCCGCATGCAGGTGCATTCGGCGAGCTGCCGTGCCCAGTGTGGAGGCACAGTTCTTTTCTAGCTTCACCTCGAGCTCCAGATATCCCAGGGCATGCAACCCCTGCCCCCATCGCCGCCGACCGCGCGTGAGCGCAAGAAGGCCCAGGCGCCCTCGCCGATGCAGCCCCGCCAATGTCGTCAGGTGCAGAGCGTTCACGTGGCCCACACTGTCACACGAGGAGCTCGAGACGAGAGCAGAGGAGCAGCGTGCTAACAGCCTTTCCAACATGCTGATAGAGGAAAGAGTGTGTCGCTACTCCGCTCACCTTGCGGCCTAATCTACCCGCGCTGAGACTCATGCAAACCAACGAGTGCTGCAGTGTCTGATGGGTCCGAACAAGCATCCCCTCACAGCGATACCGATTCGTGTCAAAGAATCACATCTCACCTCTGTGGCCAGCTCGATGACGAGGCGTCCGGCACACAGCGGCGGTGGCGCTGTGAACAGCGGCTCCCCCTGTCGAAAAATTATGATATGATATGATGTGATCTGAGCTTCTATGTGATATGACCAGTCGGGCACAACGTCATTGATTGCATCAGCGGCCTGTTTAGGATCAATCTTTCGGTCACCGCGTCCGGCAAGCGGCTGGTGAGGCTCTCCGCAACCAGATCCCGGCCCTCCTCGTCGAGGTCCTCAATTGTGGTGTGTGCGAGCCCAAGCTGCGCCTTGTTCTCGTCAAAGAAGTCTCCGGTCCTCTCGAATCGCTGCTGTGCTGCCTGATGGAGTGCTGGCTCCCCGACATCAATGTCGAGGAAAACGCGCTTGGCCATGTGCGGATAGCAGGCTGAAGCTGATTTGAGATAACGTGTTGCTTTGCTGGTGACTTGCTGATGGGAAAAGGGACCGTCAACACGTTATCGCTGCAACCTTCACTTGTTGCTGCATGCTATCATGCTGTGCCTGCTGCGGTTGGCCTCATTGTCAGTTTTGCAAGAGCAATTAGTCTTGCAAGAAACTCCACACAGTCAGTACAGACTCAAAGCTGCCGCTGCAGCTGCGCACGTTCCGTGCCACAACCTCGAGACGTGCTCAGCCGAGATCAGTATGTCGGAGCAATCATTCCCGAACTGCAGCGTCAGCCAGTGAGCCATGCTTGAAGAGCAGCACAGAGAGGCTGTGATGGCTCCGCTGCTTCCATTCCAGCGGCAGATGGTGTCCGAGCTGCTGGACGAAGATGGGCTGTGCGTCATGTCCGCGGGCCTGGGCTGGCAGAAGGTATGCAAGCGGCTGGCAAGCTCCAGCGTCGACCAGCATCAGGAAGTACAGTACATGCATTTAACTTGTTGCTGTTACACGACAAAACGAGGTTGAACATACATGGTTGCACATCCTTGCGGCTTCCCCGCCAGGTGTAATTTCACATGAGCATCATCTGCGGTGGCTCAGGTGGTAGCGGTCATGCTGCAGCTGCAAATCAAGCGGCTGCAGGAGCCGGGGGAAAGCGGCATCGTGCTCGTGCTCGGCTGCTCCGACTGGCAGCGCGACATGCTGAACGATGAGCTGCGCCGCCTCATTCCAGAGCTGGCACCCGGCAGCGGCAGCGGTCTGATGGCAACCCGCGCCGGCAGGTCGGACAGCGGCCGCGCCGGCAGCGGCGGCGGCAGCCTGGCAGCATCTCTGGCGTCGGCAGCGGCAGCGGCGACGGGTGACACCCATGCCGTCGCCGCAGCAGACGAACTGGCGGTAAGGACAGGGGCAGCGACAGAAACTGGCCCTGGCGGCGCGGCCACGCCAGCAGGCGCAGCAGCCGAAGCAGCAGGCGGCGCCGCGCCGCCAGTGGGCCACGGGCGCACACGCAGCGGCATTGCGCCGGAGCTGCCGGTGGAGATCAGCAACGAGATCTCGGCGCAGGAGAGGGCAGAGCTGTACCGAACCAGGTATAAGAGATCGACTGGTTCGAAACACAGACATGTGCAGATTTGCTTACAGGCTACCCTCACGACAGTGCTCTGATAGGCGCTTCGGCCAAAGTTGCTTTGGTAATGCTGCATGTCGCTTCCCCAGCTCCCTGCACATGGCAGACGACCTGTGGTAATGCGATGTTGGCCAGCGTGTTTTCTCCGCAGCAGGGCGTGCGCCTTTGTGACGACCCGAATCCTGGTGGTGGACATGCTGTCGGGGCGGCTGCCGGGCCGCTGGGTGGCGGGCGTGGTGGTGCTCAATGCGCACCGCGTCACCGACACCTCGGGCGACGGCTTCGCCGTGCGGCTGTTCCGCGCCGCCAACGCCGCCGGCTTCGTGCGCGCGTTCTCGGACGCGCCCACCAGCTTTGCCGGCTTCAACAAGGTGAATACCTCATTGGAGACGCTTCAAGCTCTGTGGTCTGCAGTAGTAATATTGGCAAATGGAAGGGGCACTTGGGCCCTTCCCGAGGCGGTGTTGCTGGGATCGTTAGGTGGATCGTTAAGCAGAGCTAAGATCCTTGACAGCGACCAGGAGGCAGAGCACTGGAGTGGGTTGCGTTTGCTGCAGGTGGAGAAGGTGATGAAGGCGCTGTACGTGCGGAAGCTGTTCCTGTGGCCGCGCTTCCAGGCGACGGTGAAGGAAGCCCTGGAGGATCGCGTCGCCAACCCCTCTGATGTGCGTCGCTATGTTTGCCAGTGGCATTTGCACAGGTGCCGGTCTCTCAGCATGAGCGCTTGCCGTCACGCAACCGCCTGATGCTGCCATCAGTCACACTACGCGTGCAGCCGTCACTCAGCTGGAAGATCTGCGAAACATCTCCCGGAAGCACGAACAGACCCCCGGCGCCTGTTTCTGCTGTGCTCACAGCTGGTGGAGGTGGCGTTGCCGATGAGCGAGGCGATGACGGCGATCTACGGCGCGATCGGGGAGCTCATGGCGGGCTGCATCAAGGAGCTGCGCGGCAGCAACAAGATCGACACCAGCCAGCTGACGCTGGAGAACGGGCTGTTCAAAGCGTTCGATGACATCGTGCGTCGCCAGCTGGACGCCGTGTGGCACACGGTCAGCTTCCGCACGAAGCAGGTGGGGCAATGCATCAAACCATCAAACTTGCTGGAGTTTTGAAGAAGATCTGCAAGATGGTGTCGGTGTGCTGCCATGCGCCTTGAGTATGACGCACCTCAAGCTCAAGCTGCTTCTACATCACGCATAGCATTGCTGCCAGGTCACCAGGCAGGCTGTGTCACCTGCAAAGGATGCAGAAATCAAAGGATGCAGAAATCAAAGGATGCAGAAATCAAAGCGTGAGTACCAGTTGCGCTGCGAGGCCTCCTCACCATTCCTTGCCCTTCCTTTTCGGACAGGCAGTGACGGACTAGGGGCGCTGCCGGAGCTGCTGCTGGCTACCCTGTGTCGAACATGCACTCTGGCATCTGGAACACAAAGCAACGACCAACTACTCATTCCTGGGCAGGTTGTGACAGACCTGGGGGTGCTGAGGGAGCTGGCAGAGGGGCTGCTGCGGTATGACGCTGTCACCTTCCTGCAGCTGCTGGACACGCTGCGCCTGTCCGAGGGCCGCGCCGCCGTGTGGCTGCTCCACTCCGCCGCGCACACCGTCTTCGACTACGTGCGTTCCCTTGGGATTGTGAAACAATGCATGTGGGATATGGTCGGATACGTAGGGCTCAGCACTGCTACCAGCCTACTCTTGGGCAGCTCTTCGCCTCCCTGCTGCCCCTCTATGAAGATCTGTGTCTGAGCTGCAGCAACCAACTGGCTTCCCTGTCGTACAGGCCAAGCGGCGGGTGTTCCTGGTGCAGCGAGGAGGCAGCAACGGCAAGGCCGGCAGCAAGCGAGCCCGCGATGCTGACGAGCATCTTCCGGCGTCTTCAGGTGCCCCAGAGAGATCTATGCTGTGCATATTCGCAGCCAGATGTCCCCCTGTGCTTGCAGAAATGCAGAGCTATAGGGCTTGTAGATGGAAAGGTGAACGATCAACCGCCATCTAGTGACCTCATGGAAATCCCAACTTTCCTCGGGGTCAGAGAAAACTTATCTGTGGCCAGCCGCAGAGCCGGAGGTGGTGCCGATGCTGGAGGAGCTGCCCAAGTGGGGGCTGCTGACGGAAGTTATGACAGAGGTGGCCGCCGAGCGCGCCCGCCTGGCGGCCTCTGACGCCGAGGCCGACCGTGCGGCCGCCGCCGCGCCCGTGCTCATCGTCGCGCGAGAGGTGCACACCTGCGCCCAGTTGGCCAAGGTGCGTACATTGGCAAAAGAGGACGAGCACAGTCGTTCTAGTGGCACAGAAAGTGAGGGCCTTTAGGCGGCTATGCTATTTCAACAGACACACGCTGCCCCCGCAAGGAGAACACCAGGCTCTGCCGGCGGCTGCAACTCGTTTCGGCATGCCAAAATCTGCGCTGGCGAGCTGTGTGCGCAGCCGCCTGAGCATGCAAGGCGTTTCAGTCATTGCACTCTCGGCTGTGGCCTCATGCAGCCTGCTTTTGGTATGCAGGTGCTGCGGCCGGACGGGGCGCGACGCCTGATGCAGGAGCTGTACGAGGAGTATCTCATCGTACGGTTGCAGAACCGCAAGCCCAGCGGCGCGGGGCGCGGCGGCAGCCGCGGCCGCGGCCGGGGCAATGGCTTCCGCTGCGGTGGCGGCCATGGCTATGGCCGGCAGTCCGGTGGCAGGTGAGCAATATCGAATGCATTCAGCAGCCTCATGTAGAGCAGTCGTGCGCAGTCTGGCAGAGGTGTCTGGCACCTGCAGAGGTGGGACCATGCGTCACACGCTTCATCTATATCACTGTGCGAGGCTCCGATGCATACCTGCGTGCGATATGATGCAGGAGCAGCGGCGGCGGCGGCGCAGTCCTGGCGGGCGCCGGTGGCAAGGGCGAGGAGGAGGCCCTGCTGCGGGAGGCGCGCTCCCTTGCGGCGGCGCGCAACGGCAGCGGCGCCCAGCGGCCGGCCGCAAAGAAGGGTCGCAAGGGCAACAAGGCCGCCGAGTCGCCGCCGCCGGCCGGGCGGGCAGACCCTGAAGGTGCGCCTTGCTCCGGGCAAGTCGTCAAGCGTCAATGGCACCATTCACCATTCACCAACATCGCAAACCCATGGTTGAGGAGCCGTGCTGATTTGCCGGCAGGCTGAGTGAAGCACGAAGGATCTACATATTCCATTCACGCCTGAGATGTGTCTACAGCCTGCTTTCCGTCTTGTGTCTTCATCCTTTCTACAAGGCATGTGTATAAGGTAGTGTCTCTGACAACCCATACAGGGCAGGCGGCGGTGGACGAGGAGCTTGGGCCGCTGCTGCAGGGGGTGGCCTTTGCGGCGCTGGAGAGCCACCAGGAGGGGGAGCTGTGGGCGGCGCGCCCCGCTTTCGTCGTCATGTACGACCCCGACATCGCCTTCATCCGCCAGCTGGAGGCGCGCCTTCCCTCATCCACCTGCCCGATGCCTACTCAACTGTCTAAGGACAACCTCTGCAGAACCTGGATGTGACTGAAGCTCCCAAACCAGGCAATGCCGCCAGGCGCGCACACGGCGACCTGTGATGAATGCCACACCGGGTGCGCACGAAGATGGCCTTCTTCACCGTCAAAATGATGCTGTACATGATACGACAATGATATGGGTTTGAAAAGTATAACGTGCGGCAGGTGTACAAGGCTGAGGCGGGCGGGGAGCCGCTGCGGGTGTACCACCTGCGCTACGACGACAGCGCGGAGACGGACCAGTTCTCGGCGGGCCTGGCGCGCGAGCGCCGCTCGCTAGAGTCCCTCATCGCCGACAAGGCACACATGGTGCTGCCCGCCAACCAGGACCCCTCCCAGGTAAGGGGCTGGAGCCTGGACCTTTATGGCTGGTCAGACGCTTGCTGCGTGCGCCGCTCGAAACCCTGTGCACACGCGCGCTGCGGCAGCACAAGCTGTGCACATCAGCCCAGTCATGGCCCTGCCCTTCGCCCGTTGTCCTCGTCAAAATGGGCTGCCGTGATGCCTGCACCCACGACCCGCCCGCAGAAGCTGCTGGGCACGGAGGCGCCCATGGCGGCGCTGCCGGCGGGCATGGGCGGCGTGGAGGCCAACAACGCGATGACGCGCCGCGGCGGTGGCGCCCGCGCCGGCGGCCGCCTGCCGCCGCGCCGCTGCATCGTCGACGTCCGCGAGTTCATGAGCCACCTGCCGGCGGTGCTGCACCAGCAGGGCCTGGAGATCGTGCCCGTCACGCTGGAGGTGGGTGTTAAGGGTTTTGAGGGGTTTTGTGGGTGGTGTGCGACAGCCGCGCCAGGGCGCCATGACCGAGCATGAGCGGCTTCACGCGGCTTCTCGTGTGCAGGCCGAGACCAGAGGCGGCCTGCTCCGAGGTTTTGCTCAATGCCCCTATGTGTTAGAAGCCTGTCACAACCTGGCGAAGCTTTTGTCACATGCATCCAGGCTTGGCGGGTTCTCTCAAACGTGCCGCCATGGTCAAATTGCAGCAGCAGGACCAGACCCCGATGGTGTCTGATTTGTCTGCACCCAGGTGGGAGACTATGTGCTGTCGCCGGAGATGTGCGTGGAGCGCAAGTCTATCCCTGACCTGCGGCAGTCGCTCGCCTCCGGGCGGCTATACCATCAGGCGGAGGCGATGACGCAGCACTACCGGCTGCCGGTGCTGCTCATCGAGTTCGACCGCGACAAGGCCTTTGCACTGCAGGTGGGAGTTTTATACTCCTGAACATTTTCCTGCAATGACCTGCACCCCTACTGTGCCTGTTTGCTGTGCTTTGGCTTCGACCGGGCATATATACCGGTGCCACAGAAAGCGCTGTTACATGGAGACTAACGCTGTAAACTTGCGGGAACACAAGTCCACTTATCAGGTGGTCTTGCCGCAGAGCCGGGCGGAAGTGGGTGACAGCATCAGTGTGGGCGGCCCTGGAGCCATATCCAGAGGAGCGATAGCCCAGCCCACCCGATCGAACAGTACACTTTCTCATTCGCCGACGTTGCATTTCACATTACAGAGCCCGGCGGAGCTGGGAGAGGACATCAGCGGCAGCAGCCTGGGGTCGCGGTTAGCGCTGCTGGCGCTGCACTTCCCGCGCCTGCGCATCATCTGGTCCCGCAGCCTGCATGCCACCGCCGACATGTTCCGCGCCCTCAAGGCCAACCAGGACGAGCCGGACCCCCTCATCGCCGCCGCCATCGGTGCGCGTGCCACGCAAAGTCTGGGCCACACAAGAGTTCGTCATGCAGTGTTTGTATAGAGACATACAGTTTTGCACTTGTTGCGGCCCTGCTCCTGTCCAGCCTCTGACGGCGAATGCTCCTTGCACCATTTTTGAACAGTCTGACCTCGAGACTCTGGACTGGCTTGCTCAAGCGTGCTACAAAGGTAAACTGATGCTTGCGCAGGCGTGCCGGTCGGCGCTGACGGCGTGACGCCGGCGGGCGCCCTGGACGCCGTCGTCAACAAGTCCGCCGAGGATGTGCTGCGGCGCCTGCCGGTGCGCCCGCACAATTTGCAGAAGCTGCAAATGGCTCCTGTCCTTGTCAGTCTGCCACCGAGAAGCGCGCCTGCGGGTCATCCTGACCGCAGCCCTCCGCGCCAGATCTACATTCTTATTCTCTGCATGCACGGTTTGTGCAACTCCGTCACTGCTTAGAGTGTAGCCGCTTGATGTAGATGAGGAGCACCGGCAATTGACTCCTTTCCGGCCGCAGGGCGTGACAGACGGCAACTTCAGGCAGCTCATGGGCGCCGGGGACTGCCTGGCCGACCTGGCGGGGCTCAGCCAGGCGGAGCTGGCGCAGCTCATGGGCGGCGCGGCAGCCGCCAAAAAGCTGCATGATTTTCTGAATGCTCCATGCCCTACGCTGACGGCGGCCTGACGGAACGTCGGCCGGCCTCAGTCGGTGACCTGTACACAAATTCACCAGTGGCTTGCGTCTCATTCTGTGTGTTGCGCCGTCGCGTCACGGTTGCGGGTGGCTCACCAGAGACGATTTTGTAAGAGTTGACGACTAGTCTTGCACGGAGCAGCTTCCCTGCTCTCAATCTCTTACAGCTGAACCAAGTCATGGCCCAATGCTTGGTCCAGAGTGTTGATCCCAATTTGGGAGCGCAGCATGCCCTGCGCTAGGTTCCTGCCTACGAACTAATCAAGAGGTCCTGACCTGAAAACTGCTGAGATAGAAGACTTACGACGCCATTGCTGGAGCAACAGGCCAGCACATCCATCGACTCTAGGTCTGCAACGGGGCAGTGCCTTTAGAAAGCGCCGGCGCCCTGCGCCTGCAGCAGCGGCCCCATGCGCGTGCTGAACAGCTTCGAGAGCGTCACCTGCGGATACCAAGGGTAGCATGTCAGGTGCCAATTGCGGTAGCTGCATTCGCGAAGGCCATGCCACTAGATATGCAGTGCACACAGATATGCTGCGAGGTGCAAGATGAGAAGTAGGTAGGCTGTCTGTCTCGCTGGCACTTTCCCTACTCACCTGGACCTCTGGCGGCGCGTGCTCGCATCCAATCAGCTCCGTCAGCAGCGGGAAGAACTCCTGCAACATGCAGAAAAGAACATTCGACAACACTGCCTCTATACCACCAGCTGGGCCAAAGATTTATCGAAGTCTGTAGGGGCAAAGATAGGCAGGGCGCAGATACTCGTCAGGCAACACGAGTCTTGCACTGCAGCGCCAGCTTGTGTAGCACACTCGTGAGATATCTGCATAGTTTTGCGCAGGTGCATCAACTGGTCACGTGTCAAAGAGCGCACCACGAGGTGGATGCGGAAGGCGTCGTCGGAGAAGGTGTTGAGGCCGCGAAGCGTGGCCACCACCAGCGGCGCTAGCGCCCTGAACTCCTCCCTGTTGCTCGCCATCTGCAGGGGCACGCCTGCGGGACCAGGTGTGGGAGCCAGCGTTCAGGGGCTGTGCATCTCATGAACTGCCGGATGTTCGGGAAGGAAGGCTGCCGTCTAGATTGCTGCTGTAGGATGTGCACCGCTGCGATTAATGCCCAAGGGGGTCCCCCTGTTGTGTGTTTCGCATGTCTGCTGGTCAAGCCACATTGTCGAGCTCTATATACGCACGGTCAAGCTGCGGTGGGAACGGGGATGTGTTCGGCTCACCATTGGCGTCAGCAAAGGTGGGCGCCGGCTCTGGTCCGTTGTCAGGCTTGACGTGCTGGAATCTCGTCAGGTTGGCGGTGCACAGCCGCACCAGCCGCGCCTCTGCGTCCGCCGCCTGTGGTGACATGCACAGGATGTTCAATAAAGTTACGAAACGTCCACGGTTGGAGCGGGAAGGTCAACGACTCAACGGGAAGGTCAACAGCTCGGGATGGCACAGCTCCGAACGGCTGGGCGGGCGTATTGGAAGTGCATTGAAGTTGGCGAAGGGGGTCAGGCGGCAGGTACTTTGACCAGGTTGAAGAGGCACCATGTGTTAGCTGTTAGAGACCACAGCCGCAGGGCCTTGCGGAGGCGCGCACCTCGGCGGTGGCCAGCGGCGGCTGCGCCGTCTGCACGTGCAGCAGCATGGACAGGTAGGCGTGGCTGGCCTCTGACTCCAGGCGCAGCAGCGGCGGATCGCCCAGCGCCCGCTCCTCCGGCACCTGCGAACTCATTGTCTGACTTTTCAAATGTGATCTAAAGGGACTCCGAGGCTCAGCAGGACAGTTCCGGTCTGCGACTTGTTAGATCACCTGAAATGCCACGTCAGGCTGACAGGGCAGGGTTGCAGCCGCCGCGACAGCAAGGACTGCAGGTCACGTGCTTCAAATCTGCTTGCAACTCTCTCCGGGACAGCACGGATCGCGAGACATATTTCATGCCGCTGGGCAGTGCAACAGGAAAGCCACATGGCAAGCCTGGTGCGGCTTTGCTGCACAGGTCAGGGACTGGAAATTCTGCAGATGCACGCCACGTGAGCCAGAGCTCGTGCAACACCATCAAAACAAAATTTAGACCAGGAACACACCTGGTCCTCGGCCTGCGCAAAAGCGAGCGCCCGGCGCAGCGTCATGTCATCGTCGATGCGGCGAGCGTGCGCCGACAGCGCCTCCAGCGTGTCCAGCATGACAGCGAGAGCTGGGCCCGGCATGCGGGCCGCGTGCACCGTGTGCACCTCCCCGCACGCCTGCACCAGCAGCAGCTGCACCGCCGCCCGCACCCGCACCTGTGCGCCAGGCAGCCACGCTTTTCTCAACAGGCTGCTGAAACGGCCTCGTTTGGCGAGCTTGCTGTGTGGCCCTCGTGCAGGCAACCACAGCAAGCCAGCGCGGGACGCATGATGAATGGCCAACCATTGCCATTCTGATTGCCGCCCGTTGGTCAGCAAATGGTCGATGCGATGGGGCTCTGGAGCTCAGACAGGCATGCAGGCGGACGGGTAGGGATGGTAAACGGAAAGGGCGCCAGCAGAAACCCACCAGGCCGAGGCGGCGGGCGCCGGAGCCGGTGGCCAGCGAGTTGCGCAGCTGCTCCACGTCCTCGCCCGACTCCGGGCCGCCGGCGCCGCCCGCGTCCGATGACACACGGCCGCTGCTGCCCGACACCAGCTCCTCCACCTGCAGCAGAGCATGACAACGACGCCACCATTGATTGTCCTGGTTCTTTGACGGAGCCCTTCTGTGCCTTGCGCTGGTGCAACTCCTTCCCTGTGTTTGGCTGTCGTGGCCGCTGAACACCACAGCAGCAATCGCCTCCCTGCTACAGATGAAGGAGGAAGTGGCCTCCGCCGTACATAAATTGCTAATGAGCAATGTGAGGGCCGCATGTTGATGCCACAGAAGACGCGTACAGCGAGCGCCGACCGGCTGGGCCATGCATTCATGTGACGGGAGTAGACAGGGCAGTTGTGGACATATCCCCCCGTCTCATGTATACTCCCCCTGGTCACGGGGCGCACCTCGGGCAGGGTGTCCAGCGCGGCAGCGGAGAGCGTGTGCATGCACTGGCCCCACACTTCGTCGCTCATCTCGCTGCCGGCCGCGGTAATGAGCCGCGTCAGCGCCGCCACGCCCACCGCCGCAAGGCTCTGGTGCGGCCGCCTGCATTGTGTGCATGGCAAATCTCAGACGCAGAAGATGGCTGCAGAGCAAAGCGCGCAGCTCGCCTGAATGCTCATCGCTGCGGCGCACACCGCAGGTTCCCGTGCGGCCGCAGCCTCTTGTGTGGGCACTCCCAAACAGCAACAGCTCAAGTGGCTGCCAAGAAGCAAAGACGATTGGCTACAGATTTCACAGGGCGGCAGCCACCTGGAATTTTTCAATTGGCAGCTGCCCCAAGCCACACCGGGAAATGATGGGTACGTGTATTCGTACTCGTACTGAGAAAGATTCTGGACTGCTGAGTATCACACACCGGGCGAAGTTCTCCAGCAGGGTGATGCAAGTCACAAGGCAGGCAACAAGTATTTCGACGATCATCAGTGTGAATCCAAGTTGAAAACGTACCGGATGAAGTTGTCGAGCAGGGCCAGGATGCGGGACAGCAGCGGCTGCACTGCGGGGTAGAATTGCACCACCAGGTCCACCATGTGCTGCAGGCACTGCGTGCACGTGTCGTACAGCCAGGCGTCCTCCTCCGCCCGCCTCGCCTCGTCCGTGAACGTCGTCGTGTCCGTCACCTGCGGTGCGCGCGTGGGAGGGGCATTCAACGATTGTCGGGAGTCACTTGCTTGGGAGCCACTTGTGGCAGTGCAGCTTGGCCAGGCGCCCCGGGAAGTGCATTGGCTGATGCGTTCCAGATGGTGCAGGCATGGTGTTCCGAGGCACAGGCTCCCTGACGCCAAGCTTCACATGCGCAACAAACTCCTTGCGCAGGACAATGCCACTGGGCCAAGAAGGCTGCGCTTAGAACTGCAGAAAGTGGTATTGCTCAAGGATGAATCTGCCGTCTGCAATCAGTTACTGAGCCTGGAATGAGCACGACGTCAATGCGAGGCACCTCGGCCCTGACGTGGTCGAAAATGGATAGGAGCACGCTGTCGAAGATGCGCGTCCAGAACTCCGGGGTGAAGGCCGCCCCGTGGTACGTTAGCGTGTCAAACAGCACCTCCAGCGCGCTATACCTGTGCACCCCAAGACCCACGAATGTCAGAAACAAGCGCTTGGCGAAGAATGATGTCTGGACGTTGCCTCTGCACATCCTGCTCGAGAGGAACCTCATCTGAGTGCTGGCTGTCCAAGTGCCTCTGCGCAAGCGAAGTCACGGCAGAAGGCGATGTCATCTTGCTGCTCCGCCTCACGCTTGCGGCGTGAGCCGGCAAGCGTCTGGACATCATGTATCTCGGACCAGATTCACAAAGGGCAGGGCAGGCGCACCGGATGTCGGCGCGCGGGTCGAAGGTGAGCTCGGACAGACCGGCCAGCAGCGGGAACCAGAAGTACATGTGCTCATCCTTGTCCGTGAAGCGCAGCCCGCGCCCCTTGCTGGGCGTGCCCTCCAGCCTCTCCACCCCCTCCGCCGCATCCGTCTCCGGTGGCAGCACCTGCCAGTGGTGTTGACGGGATATGAGCACAGGGCACCAGCCGAGGAGATGATCACGCATGGCGGCTTTGTTGACAGGCATGACCACTGTGACACGTGCCACAATCCCGAGCAGTGCTGCCGCGCCAGCTCGCAAATGCCCCGCACAACCCGCTGCCTCCGCAGAGCTGGCTGCGTTCGGACCAGCAAGGTCAGCATACATGTGGGCCACGTGGTTCGTGGAAGGTGGGATATGACCAAAACAGGCACCTGCGGCGGCGACGTGGCGCCGCTGTCCCGGGTGGCTGCCTGCACGTCCGCAGCCGACAGCTGCGCCGAGCCGGCCTCCTGTAGGCGCAGGCCGCGCATGCTGAGCGGCGCCGCAGTGCCCTCCGGCAGCGTCTCTGTGTCACCTGCAGAAATGGGAGTCCGAGTTTCGCCGCATAGCTGTACAGGTGCCGTGCTCGACTCTGTGCCTGCGGCTTGCGCTGACAGTGTCCTTCATGTCACCGGCCATTGAGTGAAGAGATGAACAGGGAGCGGCGATGCTCATTCTGTAGCTTGCGGGTCTGCCCCGGGGGGCTTCCGGTGGCACAGAAAGCGCACCGATGTCACCCTCGGCCAGTTTCATGGCGCAGAAGCGCAGGAAGGCAATGGCGTTGAGCGCCACATCCAGGCTGTGCGGGTTGTTGGTGAAGGCGATGAGGCAGTTGACGCAGTCGGTGAACGTCGTCGTCTCCGTCTCCGTGATGTAGTGGAAGTGCTCTCGCACGATCTTTTCGATCGTCTCGAACGCCAGCCGCACGATCGTCTGCTGCTCGTCCGCCGCGGCGGTGGTGAACACCATGAACATGGACTTCCAGCCGGACTTGACGTTGCCGACGCGCGCCAGCACCATCTGGGAGACGCACCTGTACAGTGGCAACAAAACAAATTATGGTGTGAATGTTGACAGAGTATCTTGAACATGGGCTTCCAGCCGGACTTGACGTTGCTGACGCACGCCAGCGCCATCTGAGACACACACCTGCAGAACCGTAACGCAACCGACCATGGTATGAGTTTTGACACGGTGTCATGAATATGGACTTCCAGCCGAGACTTGACGTTGCCGACGCGCGCCAGCACCATCTGGGAGGCACACCTGTGTGGCGGCGGCACACATAGATCAGGGTTGCGATGTATTTGTACATCGAATATTTCTTTCAAGCAACAAAACCCTTCCGATCCGAGTTGGCGATGTCGCCGCACGCCTGCAACCCTGAGAGGAGACAAGAACACGATCTTTTGCAAAGGAGTGCTCGCCCCACCAGCAGCGCACCACGACAACGTGTTGAAATGCAACAACTTGGGAGGCGGTCGATCCACAGGGCATGCGCTGTACAAACAAGGATCAACCAGCCGTTGCGTATTGGCCCGTCAGCACAGAGTGTGGGCTTGCATGAATAGCCTGCTGGGGGCCAGTTCACACTCTGCAATGACGGATGTATGCCGCAGCCCTGGGATGGCAATCCTTCTACAATGCTAAAGGCTCCAGGTGCAAACACAAATGGGAACTGGTGCTGAACGACTATGTTATACGAGGATAAGAAGCGATCCGCACCGGATGATGAGCTCCCGGATCTCCAGCGCCTTGGACTGGCGCATGACGACGACAAAGGGCTTCAGGAAGTCGTTCTGGAAGGAGAAGTTGGCCAGCTCGTCCCGCTCCAGGAACTTCATGGCCAGCTGCCGCATCGAGTCCACGCCGTACATGGCCACCTGCAGCACGTTGCAGCATACGGGTCAGGGACATACATGCAAAAGCAAATAGCAATTGACCCAGGCATGCCTAAAATTCAAGCAGCAGTCGGAGCAAGCATATCCATATCAAGCTGGGAAGGTTCCAGTTGAAAACTATCATAGATTAGGGAGACTGGAATACGTCACGAACCTGCAGGTTGGGGTGGCAGCCGACTTCCACGAAAAAGTCCGCCAGCACCGCCCAGATGCGGCTCCACACCAGCCTGCAGGTTGCCAGAGTACTTCTCGTTCAGCTATGAGTACTTCTCAATCAGCAAGTTCGATGGCATGTGATTTTCAGCATGCAAGGGCTGCATTCCACTGCATCCTTGAGCTGCATCCTTGATGAGCGCAAACGGTGTAGAGGGGAGCTGGCGAAACCGAAACATAAGCGCACCTGATGCGGGTCATGTTGAAGTGCGCGATCTCCACGATCTTGGTGAGCGAGTAGACGCGAGGCGCGCCCGGGGTGCGCAGCTCCTCCCGCGCCACCGTGCACAGCGCCCGCACGAATTCCACGATGGCCTCGCTGTTGAGCCGGTCCGACCGCACGAAGATGCGGTTCAGCTCCTGCGGGCTCAGCAAGGGCCAATTACGCAACTGATATGGGTGACATGTGGGTTTGGCCCCAGCAGCGGAGATAATGTTGCGGCTTGGCGGCTTGTACTGCTGCACATGATAGAAGCTGAAGCTAGAAGATGACGGAAGTAGACTTCCATGAGAGATGAGTGGTCGGCGCTCTGGCACTGGTCATCGCTTGCCTGGGGGTCGATCTCCCGCAGGATGGCGGCGGCCGGCGGCGTCAGCTCCGGGCGATGGCCCTTGCCGGCTGCGCCCTGGAAGAACGATGGCTCCGGCAGCGGCTCATGCCCGTTGGCCTGCTTATCGCCTGCATATTGCCAAATAACATGTCTGATAAGGATGGAGAGACCGGACGACGATGCACAGGCAGTGCTTCTGCCAGGACTGGTGCTGGTTTGAGCCAAGCAGCGGAGACATCAAACGCTGACTTTAGACTGAATCAGCTTGCAACTTTGAGTAGCATGAAAGTGAGCTAACAGCTGGACTGCATTGCGCCAGGCGCACCTTCGGGCTTGGCAGGCTTGCCGCTGGCGAACAGGCCGCGGCGCAGCTTGGTGAAGCCAGAGGGGGAGGCGGGCTCCGGCGTCGGCGGCGCAAAGAGCGCCATGTCCGTAATGCCGCCTGCCGCCATCTGGCTTAGCAGCTCGAAGCGCGAGATGCAGCGCAGCACCTCCGGCCACACATCCTGCACCACGGCAAGCATGCTCAGGACAGGGCGTTTGATGCAACCACATCCTATGCTGCTTGCATGTCGCTTCACCACGTCATGTCACCCCAAGCCTTGCATGCCAGTTGATAGTGAAAGTGGCACTGGTACAGCGAGGAGCTGCATGTCAATCAGGAAGCAGGCCGCACGTGGAGGTGGTTGCCGTTGTCCTCGGCGATGAACAGCATCGAGCGGAAGGCCTTGGCGGACTTCTGCTCCATGCTGGCCGGCGTGTGCAGGTTGGTGAACCGCGCCAGGCTCGTCACGAACCTGCCAGAAACAGTCACAGCATGTCACGGTGCCGGTTGAGGTGCCGCCGCGTGAGCGATTGCCAGCAGCGCTTGCACTGATGTGTGGCCACATCATGGCATTCAAATGCTGCAGTATGATGCAGCGCATTGCAGCGCTGTGTGGGTCCATTGGGAAGCAGACAATATTGCAAAAGGTCTTCCAGTAGAAGCAATGCAGAAGCCGGCGCACGTGTTGCGCAGCATGCCCATGTCCAGCAGGCTGGTGATGCGGATCGCCGCCACAAAGCCCGCCAGGCACAGCCCCACCGTCTGCGCAGCACAGAGATCCGTCGAGACTCTGCACGTTCAACAGAGAATGCACCGCGCCAGACGAGGCATCAAGAATTCAAGCACATACTGTTTCTGTGCGGGTGCTTGCAACATCCTGGCAAAGCCAACATTGATGTGCCTAGGTGTCAGAAATCGGACAGAAACAGCTGACAAAAACAGACAGAAACAGAAACAGCCGGCAGAAAAGAAGCAGTGCGCACTTTGCCCTCGTGGAACTCCTCGAACAGGACTGAGAAGGCGCCGAGGAAGGGCGCCCAGGACACGTCCAGCATCGGGCGCACCGTCTCGCCCTCCACCGCGCTGAAGAACGTCGCGCCCTTTGCTTGATCCCTGCAGGCGCAGCGCAGCATGCATGTCTTGAGCAATGTCCCTCACGCTAAAGAGCTGTAGACAGCAAATTCTCGCAACATTCATGCAGGCAGACCCACCGGACAACACCATGATGCCTGCTGACATAGGGCCAGCGCAGGTTTCAAAATGGTCATTTCAAGGCCTTTTTTCAGAGCACTTTCGCGGCAAATCGCGCTCATCGACGGGGTCGGCTCGCACCGCAGGTAGTCGTGGGTGCGGCGGATGGCCTCGTCCGACGGCTCGTTGGAGTAGGCCTGCTTGCGGCCCGGGATGAGGGACAGGATGCTGTCCATCCAGGTGACCGCCTTTGCCTGCTGCTCCTTGGCGCTCAGGATGTCCGTCGGGTTGTCCTGCACATGACGCCGATGCTCGTCAGCTGCTGCAATGGAGTGCGCCCGCAGCAACCCCGCTGGAGGTATGAGCCACGTAGCCTCATGCTGTACAGCTCCTTGACTTGTGCTGACAAGCTCGAGCAACTGCAGGGGGATCTTCAAACATCTCTGGCCCCAGAATCAGCACCTTCATCTTGATCTCGTTGTGAACGATGCGGTCGTAGACGGCCTCCATGTAGTCCACCGGCAGGTCGCCGCCGTCGTTGATGCCCCGGTTGTTGCGCAGGAAGTCCTGCACACAGACCGGGCACGCGCGCGAGTGTCAACGCCGGGGATTGTGAGCAAATAAACATCACAGCAACCTGACTTTCCAGCTGAAAGTAAGGAGGTGAGGGCAGCATCTCCTGTTGACATTACCCCAAATCAGCCACATCTCACACACGAGTCATGCACCATCTGCTTCGGTTCGATCGAAAAATCACTGCATTTTATCGTCGCAATGACGTCTCCTGAGCCGCACCTCCTTGGACATCTTGACCTTGACGCCGGGATTGTGCGCGTCGGTGTTGAGCATGATGACGGAGTAGGCCAGCACGTACGCCACGTCCGCCGACTTGAAGGTGTCCGGGTTGCAGTGCACAAAGCGCTCCGCAAACTTCTCCATCAGCCGGTCGATCTTCTGCGCCTCGCCCGGCAGCCGGAAGCCGTCGAGGTAGCGCCTGCATCAGTGAAGAGACTGCTGACTCGATTGGTTGGTGCGGCCTGAGCGGCACATGAGCAGGAGACACGCGCCATCTGACCAAGACGGTGCTGTGAACAGTACACCGAACAACTGGGCAGTATCTGTGGACCCCTGAAGCATTAGCGATTGCCGGCAAGCAAGTGACGTCTAAGCTCAAGTGAAACTGCGCCAGGTACAGTTGCGGAAGAAAAGTGCAGCGGCACCTGATGGCGGCGTCGAAGTCAAGGCTGGTGAAGTCCATGGCGTCCACGTAGGCGTGCATGACCTTCAGCGCCGACTCCTCCCGCTCGCCCAGGTATTCGCCTAGTTGTAGGACACACAGGGTTTGAAACGCAACACCAAGATGTAGAAAAACATCCATGAAAAGTTGGGAAATGTCTTTTGATTGATCAGCTGGCAGGTTGATCAGTGTCGTTTGAAACTTACAGCCACTTACCGATGACGGCCTTCTCCAGGCCCGACGTCTTGGCCAGGAACTTGGCCACCTCCTCCGGCTCGCTGCCCAGCATGCCCTGCAGTGATACATTGCTGTGGGGTCAGACTGTGACGGCAAAAGCCGACGTTACACAGCGACGACGCTAGAGCAAGTCGTGTGGGTGCTTCGACTCATGATAGCCAGAGGGGGCTGCAGACCTTTGCAAGGCGAGGGAGTGCAGCCGGCACCGGTGGCCGCTGCCCGCCAGAAGGGGCACCATGTGGCCAGAGAGGCATCATGGGCAGGCACCTGGTATGAGCATTCTGCAGGAAGTGAGAGCAGAGGGAAGCTCGTAACCGGCGCACCTGCTCCTGCATAAAGGCGATGCCCTTCTTGGGCTTCTTGTTGAAGAGGGCGATGCCCTGCTGGAAGCCCGTCTTGTACGCCTTCCAGCTCTCCAGCAGCGCCGCCTCCTTGTCTGGCCCCGCCGCCGCGTCGCCTGCACCAGCGGTGACGACTATCGACGTGGTTGCTTGCGTCTTCCCACTGCGGGGGTGTGGTGTGCCGCTCAGGCTGAGGTAATCCGCACGCCTCGGCCAAGGCCAGCCAGGCAACAGTGTTTGCTGTGTGTGATTCTCCAGCACATTTCTGCGGCTGTCAGAGACTCTGGCCGCAGAGTGCTGACCATCAGTACCAAGCATGCGATTTTTGTCTCACCGCCAGCAGTGGTGTCAGACGCGGCATCGTCACCCACAACATCGACGCCCGGCGAGGCGGCCACCACCAGCGCAGCGGCGGCCAGCGACGCCGCCGTCTGCGTGTTGGTGTACCACTCCACCAGCGAGCGCAGGATGTTGACGCAGCACTGCAGCGCCTGACACACAGGCACACCGCACAGAGTGACATCGCAGGGAACAGTGTGGCAGTTCCCAATGCAACTCTCCTCAATGCAGTTCTCGAAACGTGCTGTTGTGCAAATGCTGCGGGCGGGCCGTGTGGTACCAGAGTCGCAGGAGGTAGTTGCGCTTTCATTGGTGGATTGCACATGTTGTCAGCAGCAATGCATTGGAACCGTCATCAAGAAGCCAACGAGCTACTCGGTGCTGCAGGCTGTCTGTCACACATCTCCACTTTTGTAATCCGCTAATGTCGCAAAAGCATAAAGGGCCGCACCAGGACGCGCAGGGCGCGCTCCTCGTCCTGCTGCTGCAGGGGGGCGTCGGGCGTGGCGCCCGTCTGCGCGATGCGCACCAGCGCCGTGACCATGCGCTCGAACAGGTTGGCGCCCTCTAGATCGCAGTCGTAGTTCACGAACAGGTCCACCTGTGAGAACACGAGACACAAGTGCTATTTTGTCAAGTGCCTCCGCCAAGGGAGTGTTTTGCAGCGACAGTGCGTTGCAGGACGTTGAATCAGAGGGTCTCAATGCTGTGCGCAGGGATTCTAGCAGAGCACAGCAGGGTCGGAGGCGTGCAGAGGCCCTTACACAGAGCGCATCGCTCTGTGCTGTTGCGCACCAGCAGCTGGCCGTCGCCGGTGAGTGCCTCCAGACAGCGCAGCACCACCCCCCGCTGGCCCAGGTCCACCGGCGCAGCACCTGCGCAGGCATGCGTAGCGAATGTCAGCACCACGTTCTCACATTCCTGCGTGTTGGTCGATCCCGAATCGCAGAATGGCAGCCATCGCATCCGTGTGCCTATTGAGTCTGCACAGCCACATACGTTTAGGGCATTGCATTCGCAGCAAAACTTCAACAACCATAAGGATCCGACAGACTTACCCTGGCCTGGCGGCGTCTGGCCCGTCGGCGTAGGCTCGATGGAACGCAGCAGGATCATCGGGAAGAAGACGCCGACCTGTAATTGCGACAAGACACTGACACTGAGAATCCAAGCGTGCCAGAACACAGGCTCAGGATGTGACCACAAGGTCTAGCTCTTCATCACAGACACAGCGCGGACGCTCACCTCGGCCTTGAGGGAGTGACGGAACTTGGAGATGAGCGTCAGGAAGATGGAGCAGCTGAGGCGCAGCGCATGCGGGTTGGCGGACGCGCAGTTCTTCAGCAGGCTCAGGCAAAGATAGTGCTTGATGCCATCGGCAAACTTCTCGCTCGACGCAAACACCCGGCCACTGTTCTCCAGCAGTACCTTGAGCAGCTCCAGCGCCAGCACCTGCAAATGGAAAAACTATTTCTCAGGTACTGTTCTCTCTTGTGTTCACGAGATCCAGTATTATCCTGGATGGGAGTCCATTGCATGCCTCCACAACGGCACATCTGACAGTGCGCCGCATCGAGGCTCATCATGCCAGGTGGAAGCTCCGTCCCTCAATGCAGAGCAGACCACATAAGAGTGCTCCGAGCTTCCCACCTTGCCGCGTGTCGCGGTGAGGTCGGTGCCGGACGACGCATCCGCCGTCTTTATGGACAGCTTGCACAACGCGCGAAAAGCCAGGAAAGCGTCCTTCTGCAGGACGCCATCCAGCGCCGCCGCCTTGGCGCTCGACGGCGTGTCTGCAGCGGCGCTGCTGGCACTGCCGTCCGCTGCGGGCGGCGCTGCGGAAGCGGTGCCGGCGGGCAGCTGCAATCGCGGCGTCGAGGCGCCGCTGGGGACGCCGTTCGCCTGCTGCTCTGCGCCGCCTGCAACCGAGAGCGCGACGGTGTCAGAATGCGGATAAAGCACCGTTCAAGGTGGCTTCTTGGCAGGCAGACACTCTCAGTGTCCAAGAACAGCAGGGCGTGAGACCACACAAACCCACAAAACATGGCGCAAGGCCATCCGCAGAATTGCAAGGCATGGATCCGACGTAGATGCTGTGCGGATGATTCGCACCCGCTGCTGCCGCTGTGTTGTTGCCCGCAGGCGCTGCGTCGTCAGCGGCGCCGGCTGCGGGCGCGGCCGTTGACGGCGCATCCTCCGAGTGGAGCTGCTTCATCGGCGACGCCGGGCTGCCCGCACCCTCCGTGCTGTGGACGCGGCCGAAGGCGTCGTTGACAAATGCGTCATTCAGCCCCGTCTCAATCTCCGTTGCATACAACCCGAAGGGATCCACTGTCGACACAACCTGTTCACCGGAATGCTCCGTCAGCAACACGCCAGGGAGTTTTCCCGCGCCTGTGATCGTGCTGTAACAGAATGCATTCCAGCCTGACCGAGTTTGCCGTGCCAAGACTGTCCTGGCACCATGCCAAGGCTGTCTGGCACGCCCTTTCTGTCTGTACCATGTTTTATGGCAGCCACATGCTGGGAGCTCTGCACCCGAGCCACGTCGTGCAGGAAGTTCTGGACGAAGGCGGAGACGGAGGAGGCTTCCACGAGGGCGCCAGGCCCAGCACGTCGGCAACTGTTATGATGCGCTACCAATAATAGATCTGTGTGAAGTACAAGCCGCAGCCGCACCTCGTGCAGGAAGTTCTGGACGAAGGCGGAGACCGAGGAGGCCTCCACGGGCGGCAGGCCCAGCACGTCGGCAACGATGATGGGCGGCAGCGACACCACCTCGGAGTGGTGCTCCATGCGCTGGAACACGATGTTGACCATCTGCGTGAGCGACGCCTTGGCCGTGTTCTGGTTGACCTCCGACTTGGACAGCAGGAAGATGTTGTAGCACGTCCGCACCGCCTGCGCAGCCAAGACAACGCTTCATTGCTTGACTATTGCTTGTTGGAAAATATGCTTAACAAATATGGCACGACTCTCAGCGGCTGCCAGTAGACTGCCGCCCATGTCGTGCTGTAGGCGGACT